>Ga0325404_1002968_pt1 | contig 18104 bp, 17 predicted proteins | sample PopdelMetagenome_18_FD_205664 | JGI IMG/M metagenome (GOLD analysis project Ga0325404, IMG submission 205664) | Populus deltoides microbial communities from Bellville, Georgia, United States - Xylem-Control-R1 | ecosystem: Host-associated > Plants > Phyllosphere > Stem > Wood/Secondary xylem... | reverse complement strand
TTAAGCTCGAGAAGCTTTACTACAAAGCACATACAGAACAAGAACACGATCTAAAGCCTCTCCCTTTTTTCCCTGCCATGGAGAAAGAGAGATGATTCGGACTTCTTATCTATACATGCGCGAGGCAGTCCTTTTCCTTTAAAGAAAAGGGATATGTTTGGTACTGAAAAAGAAAGAACTACTTGAATTCTCTACGGATATGTTGGCAAATTGCATTAAATTATACCGACAAAAATATCCTCTTGATATATATAGAGGAAATTACAGTGAAACAAAAAAGATTTAAAACAAAGTTAAAAAATACAATGACGTGTTATTTATACTGACGATATTAATACTATCGATAATTCCATCGGTATTTTTCAGAGAACTCTGGAACTGTTCACTTCTTAATTGCACTGTTAATTACTGTTCTTTATAGATGAAATCACCGACAGATTAAAAAAATATCAGTGTTATTTGGCAGGTTTCTGAAATTTTTTTATTAAATTAAAAATTTTAATTAAATATTATAGATAGAATCATTGATGGATTGAAAAGTCGTCGGTCATATTTGACATTTTCTGAATTTTTTTATTAAACATCCCTTTTTTTCTTTCTCTTCTCTTCTCTCCTCAACTCCTTCTCTTATCCTCCACGCTCAGGTATGTCTTCTCATCTTTTTTTCCCCTTCTCAATTTTTTTTAATTAACATAATTTATGAATTTTTTTTTTCTCTTCTCAACTTCACTCTCAACTACATTAAGGTAAGATTTTTTTTCTTTATTTTTTTGTGTTTTTTTTTGCATTATATTTGTTATTTTATTTTATTTTTAAAATTTTCTATTCTTAATAATTGTATGAATGTTGTTGTAGGATTTTATTTTCATATAAGATCAATTTTTAGTTGATTTATTTATAGGATTTTTAGCAATCGCAACTTCATTTTTTTCATATGAAATTATTTTTAGCTGATTTATTTATTTGTTACAAATTTATTTGTGTTGATTTTCTTCGTTTTTTTTCCAAGCAACTCAGTTATGAGTATTATGGAGTGTTGATTTATATTAATTTAATTATTTTCTAGTTTTTTTAAACAAATTTTTTTTAAAAAATATTTTTAAATAATCACTGATGAAATTGCATACGGTAATTTTGTTGGTTATATGACAAGCTTTCCGAGGGAATACCGACATAATGATGCGGATAATTTTTTAGCGCGCTTTTCCCGTCACTAAATTCATCGGTAATAATATTTTTTTATTACCGACGAAGCATTTCCGTCTATGATCCTATCAGTAAATTAATCACCAATTGAATGATAGTATAAATACCGACAGAAAATTCCTTCAGTAAAAATAAGAATTCTGGTGGTGGTATAGAAAATAATTTTTTTAGTAATATTTGGATTTTTTTAGTTATTGTCTTTTTTCTAATTGAAAATCCCAAAATCAATCATTTTTTTAGTAATATTTGATTTTTTTAGTTGTTCTCTCTTTTCAAATTTAAAATCCCAAAATCATCTACTACATATATATTTTATAATTAGGTTAATTAGATATAGTTTGAGTTGATAATTAGGTTATTTTGTAAAATATTCAATGATTTTGGGTTACTGTTGATTGTGAATTAATTGTTTTTGCTAGAGTTAGTGTTTATTTAGGTTAAAATAAGATAATTAGCTATGAAATAAATGGTTTGGGTTGATAATTTTGTTATGATAGAAAAATTTGATGAATTAGGTGTTCGCAAATTAATTTGAAGAATTTAGGTTTTAGTCGATTATGTTACCATTATGGTTTTATTGATAAATTATGGAATTTGATTAATCTCAAGATATTAATAAATTAGATTTGTGTTTTGTTGTGTTGTTTGATATAATGTCTAATAATTTAGGAATACTATGCTTTCATGGTAGTAGCATTGTCAATACCGACAATGATATCACTTATAATGAAGGAAGCCATGAGTTTCTAATTGCTACATTAGATATGTCTATTAACGAGTTATCTAGAATATTATATGATCAACTTGGCTGGAATTATTTGAAATAAAAATTGAAATTACTTGGAGGATGTTACAAACTAAGACTAATTAAGCTCGTTATGTCGATGTACCAATTTGTAGTGATGGAAGTTTGAATTCAATGTTTGAGTTTGCAAGGATTAATGAGATTAATATGCTAGAGATATATTTCAATAGTAGACCTAGATGAGGAAACTCTCTTAGTATGGAGATGACATGAGTTCCAAGTAACTCTTAGATAACCACACATGCATCACAAGTTGTTGATCTATCCAAGTTAGATGATAATGCAAGGAAATAAATTTCGATACAGGAAATTGTTTATATGGAACCTCAATTGGGTATGACATCTACTTCATATTGCTATGGTGAATCCGATCCAGGTTACAAAGAAGATGACCATCATATTGATAGAGTTGAGGTTGAGGATAAAGATATATGGCTCCTCCTGCTAAGTATGCTAAGTTAGTTGAGCTTGTTGATCAATACATGACTCCTCATACTCCTAAATTTAAGGTTATGAGTGGGGATAACCAATACAAATGCAATGACTGGGCTAATAGTCATAGGTATTTGGATTTATCAGTTGATAAATTGGAGGTTAGAAGAAATTTAGAGAAGAGTCTGAATGTGTTACTGTAATTAAGCAATGATACATAAAGAATTCATTGCAATAGAAAGTCCATCGCTCAATTAAAATTTATGTTCAGTTGCAATGAGTTTAAGAGCTAGTATATATATGGTATTTGTGGGGGGGGGTATTAGAGGTCTAATTCATGGAAAATTTCATAATTAAAAGTGTCACAAACATGTCAAAACTCTCTTATTTTGCAACGCCATTATTAGATTGACTTAAATCTTATTATTAAGTTGATGTTGACAATTATAAAGAGGGATATAAGTACAAGTGTTGCAACAATTCAAGGTACTATAGAGAGAGATTACGAGCATGACATCTTATATTGGAAGGCATGGATGGCTAAATAGAAAATATTGAAGAGGTTGCTTGGTACACTTAAAGAGTCAAATTCGGGAACGTTTATCACTTTAGATCATAAAATAGTTGATTGAAATAAGGCAATATTTGGGAGAGCATTTTGGGTATTTGATGTTTCAATTAATGGGTTTCAATATTATTGTCCTCTAATTAGTATTAAAAACACTCATCTTTATGGTAAGTATAAGGCAAAATTACTTGTTACAATTGCTTATGATGTGAATAATGGAGTTTATCTGTTGTGTTATGATATGAAAAGACTAATAGTAATTTAAGTTGGTTTGAAGATTTGCTTCGGCAATATATAATTGGCAGTCATATCGGTTATGTATTATATCAGATAAACATGTGGTTATTAAGAATTACATAGCAAGGATTTTTCTCTAACTTATTGAATATCATCGATATTGTTCACAATACTTTATAACTAACTTCAACACTAAGTTCAAAAATATTGCCTTGAAAAATATATTGTATACGATGTGTACAAATCATTCAAAATAAGAGTTTGATATTTTATATAAGGATTTGATGGAGATTGATGATGCGATCAGAGCATGGCTAGAAGTTGAACCTAAAAAATAGTCATTTTCATATGATTCTGGTGGTCGTTGTTATGACAATACGATCTCGAATTTATCAGAGGTTTTTAATAATATTTTAAAAATTATCTGTGACTTGCTTGTATCAACTATAGTGCATATAATCTTTTTTAGGTGTAATAAATATTTTGTAGAGTGCAAAGAAAAGGTTTAAGAGTTTTTTAGTCGTGGTATGCTTTGGCCTCTAAAGATCCTAGCTGAATTACTTGGAGTGCAACAACTTCTAGATCACACGTGATATCTATATTTGATCTTGGAATGAGATTATTTCAGTCTGAGACACCTCCAGTACTTGGTGTTACAAGAGAAGTGAGGGAGGCGGTTAACATCAATGAAGTAACTTGTACTTGTGGCAAATGACAATTGTATCATTGACCATGTTCACACCTAATTGCATGTTATACTATATAAAATATGGACTATGTGCAATTTATTGATGATTTCTACTCTAACTTGTTGTACAAATATGCATATATTTCTTGTTTTTTAACCCTTGCCAGATATGTCGTTGTGGCCTCCATCTACCGGTCTATATATATATAGGATGTCCAACTCGATAGCAAATAGATAAGGGTCGAAGATAATTCACTCGTTTATGTAATGATATGGATGCTAGAAAGGGGTACTTATTAAATAAATATGGCATCTGCAGTCTAGAGGACCGCCTAGTAGTAGAGACAGGTTTTGATGATAGGTCGGTTCTATGTATGCAAGATCAACATTGTTCTGATAATATTTGATGCAGAGAGGCTAGATCTCTATATTAATAACTTTTTAAAATAATTATTTTAATTAACTAAGTTTTAACTAATTTAATTGTTTAAATAACTAAACTGCTTGATTTTTAGGGTGGTGATCCTGCAACACCTCGACAACATATATTAACAGAGTTGCATGAGCATGTTTATCTATTTGTTATCGAGGCTAGTTTTTATGAGATCAATCAGTTGCGTGGCACACATCTTGACCATGAATTGATTGTAGTTTTGGTTTAGCGATGGCAATGTGAGACACACCTTCCATCCACGTGTTAGTTAGATGACACCTACATTATAGGATGTTGCCATGTTAACTAGTCTTCTGATAGATGGAACCCTTGTGACAAGACGTGGAAGGTTGATTTTCATAAATGCTTTATGTGATTGTCAATTAAGACTAGTGCCTCCATCCAATATTTATAGGGGTGGTTGCATCAAATTGACATGGCTGGACATAAATCTTAAAATCCCCCATCAGATGCGATAAAGAACAAGTTGGTTGTGTATGCTCGAGCATGTATATTACAGAGAACAAATATTGTTGGCATGCTTACATATCTCTACCAGTAACTATGTAAAGCTTGTCTAAAAAATAGAAGACAAATTATCGAGTGTCTATTATTTCTCTAGGTATAATTATTCTAAATTCTTTAATTATTAGAATTAATGGCATTTCAAATACTAAGTTAAAGTTTTTAATGTTGATTAACATAGCTCTAGTCATTAGAGCATATTCATATCGGACGTCCAAAGAGTTAGGGTAATAATATGTTCGACATTGTTACGTCAAGACTACTATCCATTGTTTCTAGGTAATAATAAAATAAAATTGATTTTAATCAACAAGTTATTATATAAATTGAAAAATGTACTAATATTATAGTTTGTCATGTCAAATGGTATGGAGCTAAACATTTCATGATAAATCTCACTCATATCCTCGAGTTCTACTGAGATGAGCTGGACGCACAACAATCACAACAGGTATGAGGTTACAAATGTATTGTATTTTTTATTATTTGAACGTCAATTATTTAGTTTTGACTTGTAATCTATTATAAGTCTTTTTATATGTTCTTATAGATTATATGGATGTCATATACAAAAGACTTGATATTTTTAGCTTCAACTATATGCCACGATGAATCAGACTTTTGGTTAACACGAGTCTCGTTGCACTGCTTTAACATTGTTAAGATGCATTGCTTAGATCGTGTAATGCGATAGTTTGGACTTTCTCAATATATACTGAATTATATTGATACTAGTGACCTCATAGAAAGCTTAACACGTCAAATCTTTGACTCGAGTCATGAGATCGGGATAACTTCATAGAAAGGAGACCGGAATAAATTATGAAGTTTAATTATTAATCAACTCAAATGGTGAGGGATAAAATTGAAAAAAAATTGATTATAAAAAATAACCCAAAAAAACTCGAGTCAAATAAGTGAACCTGCAAAACTCATGACTCGCGTCATGAGACAGTGATAACCTTATAGAAACAAACTGAAATAAATTATTAAACTCGATACTCAATAAATTTGATATTAAATGATGAAATTAAAAAAAATACAAAGTATTATTCAAATGAATTGTGATTTCCCCTCCTCAATTAGTTATTGTTAATATATACACACACACACTAAAAGAACAAATAATATATATACACACACTAGCAAAAAAAAAAAACATTCATGTCTTTATTCATATTTTAATCAAAATAATATCTTGATCATGATTTACATAAATTTCTTATTAATATATTATTCGTACGAAAGAAATTGATTATTATAATAAGACGTAAAAGATCGGTTAACATATATTCTTTTATGGGAACACAGTGAAATTATACACAATTACCTATATAATTTTTTTTTTGTCTTTAAAGGTCCTCAGGTGTAAGCATCCCTTTGTTGTGAATTAAAGACTTCAAGCAATAATAAAGCTCACTCGATCTGGGAATGACTGGTTTTTTGAATGAAACAAGCTTTGGCTATTAAATAGCCTTTTCAGTCCTAATATTAAGCAACCATGCAGCCCACGTCTAAGCTAACTAAGACGTGGTAATCAACAGAAGAAATAGTCAAATAACAAACAACTTCCCTATTCAATAGGGATTATTCAAAACAGAAAATATAACTTCAACTGAAACACCTATTAACTCAACATTTCCCTCCCTTAAACTAATCAGTTTACTTCTGGTACTTGGCAAACTCCCAACTGATCACGAAGTTTCTAAAAAGTATCAAGCTTGAGTGCCTTGGTCATTACATCTGCCAGCTGCTCCTGTGTACCACAATAAATTAACTCAACTGTGCCTTCTTTTGTGAGATCACGTAGAAAATGGAAACGTACATCAATGTGTTTGTTGTGCCCATGCATTACAGGATTCCTTGATAACTTTATTGTGGAGCTGTTATCATAAAATATAGTTGTACACTGACTCTGTGATTGACTCAACTTCTCCAAAATTCTCTTCATCCAAATAGCTTGAGTGGCGCAAGAAGCAGTAGCCACAAACTCTGCCTCAGTTGTCGAGAGAGTAACAATTGGTTGCTTTTTTGAGGACCAGGCAACAACTCTAGAACTTAACATAAATACATAACCTGACGTGCTCTTTCGACTTTCTAAGTCACCTGCATAATCACTATCAGCATAATCAACTAGACTTTAACTCCCTCCCTTCTTGTAGAAGATCCCATAGCTGATGGTTCCTTTTAAATACCTCAAAGCTCTTTTGACAACCCGCAAATGTAATTCAGTAGGCTTTCCCATGTATCTACTAACAAGGCTTACTGTGAACATCAAATCAAGCCTAGTTGCTGTCAAATATATTAAGCTCCCCACAACTTGCTTGAAATACGTCTCATCCACCTGAACTCCTCTTTCATCCTTTAAAATCTTAAAACCTGGAATAATAGGATTGTGAACTGAATTACAATCCTCCATTCCAAATCTTTTCAATACTTCTAACGCATACTTCCTTTGACTAATATGAATCCCATCTAGCCCTTGTAACACCTCAAATCCAAGGAAATATTTCATCTTCCCCAAATCCATCATATCAAACTCACGCACCATTGAATTTTTAAACTCAAGAAACATCAATTCATCATTACCAGTAAAGATAAGATCATCAACGTATAAACTGACAATTAGAATTTTACCTTCTCTGCCTTTCTTGGTGAACAAAGTGTGTTCACTATGGCACCTTTCAAAACCTTCATTAAAGAAATGAGCCTCAATACGACTAATCCAAGCTTGTGGAGCTTGTTTAAGTCCATATAAGGCTTTCTTTAACTTGTAGACTTTCTGAGGATCATCTTGCTGTATATAACCTTTAGGCTGCTCCACATACATTTCTTCACTTAATTCTCCATGCAAAAAAGCTGATTTTACATCGAGTTGATAGATTGTCCATCCTTTTTGTGCTGCAAAACTATAATCATCCTCACTGTATCCATTCTTGCAACCGGTGCAAACACCTCATTGTAATCAATTCCTTATTGTTGCACATAACCTTATGCTACCAATCGAGCCTGGTGCTTATCCACCTCTCCATTTTCTTTTAGCTTTGTTTTGTAGATCCATTTAACACCGATCTTTTTCTTTCCAACAGGTAAGTCTGTTAATAGCCAAGTATTATTTTTCTCGATGGCTTTCATTTCAGAGTCCATAGTTGCTTTCCACCTCTCACTCTTTACTGCTTCTTCAAAATGCACAGGATCAGCAAATGCAAACAATACCATATTAGCTGCATCTTCTTCAGAAAAATTGTCTCCACTGTCGTAATCATCCATCCAGACCGGCCTTCTTCTAGATCTTCCTTCATTTGAGCTAGATGAGTTGATATCATTCACATTGCTTGATGGAACAATCTCCACTTCTTCTGCACTTGATGGAACGATCTCCACTTCTTCTGCATCTTTATCCCCTTCACTGTCACTTATGGCAGCTTCTCTTTCATTGTCACCACATTCCAAATCAACTATAATTAATTCTTCATAACTTTTATCCCAATCCCAGCACTTATCTTCTTCAAATTTGACATCCCTGCTCACCACAATTCTTTTTGATATAGGATCATAAAGCCTATAGGCTTTGGATTCCTTTCTGACCCCCAGCAGTACGCAACTGAAGCTCTTGTCTTCCAATTTGGTTCTTTTGACTTCTGGTACATGGACATGTGAGACACAGCCAAACACCCGAAAGTGTTCAATTGAAGGCTTGATTCCACTCCAAGCCTCTTCTGGAGTCATGTTTTTCATGGCTAGAGTAGGACTTCGATTCAGGACATGGATAGTCCAATTTACAGCTTCTGGCCAAAAACTCTTTGGAATCTTCTTATCTGAAATCATTCTCTGCACCATATTCATGATTGTCCTGTTCTTCCTTTCTGCCACTCCGTTTTGTTGTGGGGTGTAGGTAGCCGTCAGTTGTCTTTTGATGCCATTCTCTTTACAAAACTGATTGAATTCTTGTGAAGTGAACTCCCCTCCCCGATCTGTACGCAAGCTTTTGATGCAACTTCTTGTTTCTTTCTCAACAAGGCTCTTGAAGTACTTAAAAATGATGAAGGCTTCTGACTTCTCATCCAAAAAATAGACCCATATTTTTCGACTAAAGTCATCAATGAAACATATTAAATACCTTTTGTTACTATTTGATATAAGAGTGATCGGTCCACACAAGTCTGCATGAATCAATTGAAGCTGTTGTGATGCTCTCCAATTACTCTTCTTTGGAATAGGATTTCGATGCTACTTTCCTACCATGCAGTGTGGACATACTGTTGTGGAAGCAGTGAATTGTGGTAGTCCATGTACCATTTTCTTGAACTGAAGGGTTCTGAGGCCTTTATAACTCAAGTGACCATATCTACAGTGCCATAAATGAGACCGACCCTGAAAGGTTGTATGGAAACAAGTTTCCTTTACCAGTGGAGATTTAGCTAACAGAAAAAACATTCTATTTGCTGACATCTCAATTTGAATAATCAACCCCTTTTCTGGATGGTAAATCTGGCACTTCTCATGTTGAAAGAAGATAGTTAACCTTTTTTCTTGCAACTGACCAATACTCAATAAGTCGTTCCTCAATCTGGCACATAGAACACTTCGGTAATCACTTGTACAAATTCACTTAGTTGTAGCTTCACATTCCCTTTTCCCATCACTGAAATTTTCATGTTATTTCCTAGTTTCACCATTTGCCTCAAACTTTCATTGAGATTACTGAACAAGGTTTTATCTCCACACATGTGATTGCTGCATCCTGAATCCAGAAACCACACGTCTTCTCTTCCTACTTCATTTTCCTCCACAACTGATATTAGCAACATTTCTACTTTCTCATCAAGCTCAGCATAACTAGCTTCTTTGTCCCAACTAGGACACTCATATTGAAAGTGTCCGAGCTTGTGGCATTTGTAACATTCAACAACAGACTTGTCAAAGAACTTACGCTCTCTACCTCTGCTTCTTCCTCTAAATGATCCTTGACCACGACCTCGTCCTCCTGATCTCTCCTCATGAGTTACTTTCAAGGCTTGTTCTTCGTTATCATGCTTGTGAAACTTCTTCTCGTGAACAATTAGAGAGCTTTGCAACTCATCAATGGATAAACTGTCAATATCCTTCGACTCTTCAATAGAACAAACAATGTAATTAAATTTGTCTGTTAAGGATCGAAGTATTTTCTCCATAATGGTAACATTTACCATTCGTTCACCATGCACCCTCATTTTATTAGCCACAGACATCACTCTTGAGAAGTAGACCGAAACTTTCTCACCTGACTTCATCTCTAAGGTTTCAAACTCTTTGCGAAGAGCTTGAAGAATTGACCACTTCACTCTTGCATTTCCTTCGTACTTCTTCTTCATTGAGTCCCTAATCTGCTTCGCAGTGTCCTTCTGAATAATGGTTTCCAAAATGGTTCGATCAATAGCTTGGAATAAATAGTTCTTTACTTTCAAATCCTTCAACTTCAACTCATCGAGCCTCTTTTGTTGTGCCTCTGTCACGGTTACTCCATCTTCTGGTTCTGCATAACCAGTCTCCACTAAGCTCCAATACTCTTTGGATCTCAAAAGATTCTCCATCAACATGCTCCAATGGTCATAATGACCATCGAAATGGGGAATTGAAGGCTGCACAAAAATCCCTTTTTCTTCACTCATCATGTCTCTCTCTTTGTTTACAAGTCACTCAAAGTCTGCTACTTTTTCTCTCTCAGGCCCAGTGGGAGCTCCGATACCAGATTGTTGTGAATTAAAGACTTCAAGCAATAATAAAGCTCACTTGATCTGGGAATGACTGGTTTTTTGAATGAAACAAGCTTTGGCTATTAAATAGCCTTTACAGTCCTAATATTAAGCAACCATACAGTCCGCGTCTAAGCTAACTAAGACGTAGTAATCAACAGAAGAAAGAGTCAAATAACAAACAACTTCCCTATTCAACAGGGATTATTCAAAACAGAAAATATAACTTCAACTGAAACACCTATTAACTCAACACCCTTTGCTTTCTTCCCTGTTACTATTACCTTTTTTATACGCATTAATTTATTTAATTTTGTTGAATTAGTGCCATTTCTCAAGACATTATTTCATTTCTAAGAGATGGAGAATAGATGGGTTAAGAGCACACTGTCGTTTCGCGAGATGCCGACTTTTCTTGAGGTAGAAAATAAGTTGTTTGTTCTTAGCTTTGAGAATATTGGAGAGAAAGTAGAAGAAGTAAACGAGGGAAAGTGAAGAAAATATGAACAAGATGGTTTTGATAGAGTTTTAAACGAGGCAGGGTTGAGTAACAGAATATCGGAAGCTAGCGCTGCTCAAGAAGTTGGTGATGATGGCATAATTGCAGATTCACGAGTCTAAAAGACTGTGAAGATGTTTCCTTGGAAGATGGAAAGAGATCCAATTGGTTGCATCAGAGGGAAGTCTCTGATATTGGGGCAGAAGTAAGGAAGAGAAACAAGAAAACAAGAGGTTGTGCATTTGAAAAGGAGGAAGCAGAGTTCAGCTCGCAAGATCCCAGCCCTGTTTCTGTTATTGATTTTGATCATTTCATCATTACTACATCAGGTTTCTCACCTCGATTCAGCTGTTAAATACAATCCTTTTAGGCACAATTACAGTTTGTTTCATTTTCCATTATTTTTTCGTTCAAGAATTGTGTGTAATCAATTCTAAAAAATGCTGTTTCGTTTTATATAGTAACAGAGGAAGATGCAAAGTCGGGAGATTCTAATTCGAGGAGGACTTTATCCCCACAGCTCGACAATCAAAATCACAAACACTTATCAAACCGTACTGATGGAAACTTGATATTCGATGATCGAAATTCCAAGAAAACTGAAGAACCTAGGAAGAAAGTTTGTCATGATCCTGACAACTCAAACATGTGGGGTGAAGCTTGCAAGCTGACTGAAACTCTAGTGGTCGAGACAAATTGGAATGCATACAAAAATATATGTAAATTCGAAGAAATCAGTGCAGATTTTGGGTTGCAAACATTGGATCAATTGTTACAAGGATCAACTTGTCATAAGAGAGATTTGGACTATGTATGATTACTATAAAACTATGTATCAAGAAGCATATAATAATAAAACAATATAATTAATAAAAAGTAAATAAATATATAAGAACAATAGAGATTAGATGATGAGGAGGAAGTACTTTTATGTCATATGAATTTGTAGTTATATGTGTGTTTTATATTCTCTCAACAATGTTCACTACTTGTAAGCTCAAAGGTCATAAGAAGATAGGTCATAAGAAGATGTAAATTCAAATAAACCTGGAGATTTTTAAATGAATTTGATGATGATGAATGAATATAATAATGAAGGGGTGTAGGAAGGCACCTAGACTTCCATATACAATGTATGATTTTATAACACTCCTCCTTGGATGTTTACTGTATAGCCTTACGCATTGAAAATTATCTCATTAAAAACCTTGCCAGGAAAACCCAAGAGGAAAAAATCTAAACCAAGAAAAAAAAAGTGCAATGCGTATTAACTCTCCTTCATGAATATATCAAGTCTTTAAGCTGTTTCATTTCAATATTGCACCGTAATCCTTTAAATATTGTAGTTGGTAATGCTTTAGTGAATAAATCTGCTAGATTATCTTTTGAGCGAATTTTTTGAACATCAATGTCACCACACTTTTCAAGGTCACTTGTGAAGAAGAATTTTGGTGAGATGTGCTTTGTCCGATCTCCTTTGATGTATCCTCCCTTTAATTGAGCTATGCATGTAGTATTGTCTTTATACAATATAGTTAGAGTTTCCCTGCTAGAGGATAAACCATATGTTCCACGAATATATTGAGTCATTTATCTCAGTCACACACACTCACAACTAGCTACATAGGTTGCAAGTATTTTCACATGATTAGATGAAGTGGCAACTAATGTTTGATTTGTAGATCTCCATGATATAACAGACTTACCACACGTAAAGAGATAACCTGTTTGAGATCGACCTCTATGTTGATTAGATAAAAATCTTGCATCAGCATACCCAACAAATTTATAATTAGCATCATTTGAATAAAATAAGCTCATATCTATATTCCCTCGTAGATAATGAAAAATATGTTTAATTCTATTTCAATGTCTCCAGGTAGGAGAAGAACTATATCTTTCTAGCAAGTTCATAGAGAATGTTATATCAAGTCACGTATTATTAGTAAGATACATTAGCACACCAATTATACTGAGGTATGGTACTTCGGGACCAAGTAATTCTTAGTTATCCTCATGAGGTCTAAAAGGGTTCTTTTTCACATCAAGTGACCGAACAACCATTAGTGTACTTAATGGGTGTGCTTTATCCATATAAAATCTTTTTAAAGACCTTCTTTGTGTAAGTTGACTAATAAATGAGAATTCCATCTGCTAAATGCTCAATCTGTAGGCCGAGATAAAATCTTGTTTTCCCAAATCTATCATCTTGAACTCTTTCTTTAAATAATTTACTATCTTTGGTATCCCTTCATGAGTTTCAATAATATTTAAATCATCAACATACACAACAATAATAACAAAATCATATCTGAATTCTTTATAAAAACATATGGACATATAAGATCATTATTATACCCTTCTCTCAATAAATATTCACTAAGATGATTATACCACATGCATGATGATTGCTTTAACCCATATAAGAACCTTTGTAACTTGATTGAGTAAACTTTTTAGGAAATTAAATTATATGCTTCATGCATTTTAAATCCTTCAAGGATTTTCATATAAACATCATTATCAATTGACCCATATAAATAGGTTGTGAATACATCCATCAGACACATATTTGTTCTTTCATAAGTTGTCTGGTTAATGAGATATCGAAATGTAATTGCAGCTAATATAGGAGAATATGTTTCATCATAATCAATGTCATGTTTTTGCAAAAACCCTTGTGCCACAAGTCATTACGATTTCATTTTTTTTCTTTTGTTTTCACACAAATACCCATTTGTATCCAACTAGCTTTACACTGTCAGGTGTCTTGACTACAGGTCCAAAAACTTCACGTTTTGCAAGTAAATTTAAGTATGTCTAGATTACTTCTTTCTATTTTGGCTAGTCATTTCTGCGTTAATATTCTTCGACAGATTTAGGCTCAAGATCCTTATTTTCATTAATGATATCAAGCGATATATTATATGAAAGATATTGTCAATAATTATATCATTTTGGTTCCATCTTTTATTTGTAAAAATATAATTTATCAAGATCTCCTTATTTTTACTGTTTTCAGGTATCTGAACCTCTTTTGAGTTTTATGATCAGTTATGTCTATCTTGTATGAATATTTCTTTCTCAATAATGCTAATTTGATTATTTGCTCCTTTTCTTTTTCAAAATTTTTTATCTTTTAAACCAATTGGTCTATCACACTTATGGCATGTCATAGACTCATTTGCTATAATTTTAGTGGATTGTCCTGCTGGGACTTCAATTTGGGTTGGAGAATATGCAGTTGGTATATAAGATTTGGTTACTCTTTTTGAGTCAGTGAATGCATTCGGTAGTTGATGTACAATGTCTTGCAAACGAAGTATCTTTTGAACTTCTTGTTCACATTGTTTTGTACGAGGATAAAAATTCAATAATGACAATGCATTCCATGTAATATCTTTATCCAGTTGTTTAATTTCTCCCCCTAATACTGGAAACATAGTCTCATCAAAATGACAATCGACAAATCGTGTCGTAAATGAAGTACCTGTTAAGGGCTCAAGATATTTAATTATTGATGGGGACTCAAACCCAATATATATTCTCAACCTCCTTTGAGGACTCATCTTTGTATGTTATGGCGGATAAATTAGAACATATACCGCACAGCCAAATATTCTTAGATAAAAAATATTTGGCTCATGACCGAAAACCAATTGTAATTGGAAGAATTTATGATACGTTGTTGGCCTCATGCGTATAAGAGTTGCTGCATGTAAAACAGTGTGCCCCCAAGCAGAGATAGGAAGTTCTGTTCTTATGAGTAGTGGTCTTGCAATTAACTGGAGGCATTTAATAAGTGATTCAGCAAGACCATTCTGAGTATGAATATAGGCAACAAGATGTTCAATGTTTATCCTAAGTGACATGCAATAATCATTAAATGCTTAAGATGTGAATTCACCAGCATTGTTAGATGAATAGTCTTGATTATATAATCTAAAAATTATGCTCGTAATCTAATAATTTGAGCAAGTAATCTCGCAAATATCAAGTTACGAGTTGATAATAAACACCATGTGACCATCTTGTAGATGCATCTACTAAAATCATAAAGTATCTAAATGGTCCACATGGTAGGTGAATGGGCCCACAAATATCACCTTGAATACATTTTAGAAATCTTGGGGATTTAGCCCCAACTTTAGTTGGTGATGGTCTAATGATCAATTTGCTTTGAGAACAAGCAACACACGAGAATTCCTTGAATTGAATAATCTTTTGGTTCTTCAATGGATGACCATGTAAATTCTCTATAATTCTTCACATCATTATTGATCTAGGATGGCCCAACTGATCATGCCAAATGATAAAATTATTTGGTTCATTGAACTTCTAGTTTATTATTTTATTGACTTTGATTGTACTAATACTTGTGTAGTACAAACCTGAAGATAAAACGGGTAATTTTTCTAATATTTGTTTTTCAGTGAAGACATTTGATACAATGTAAAGATATTTTATACTATTGTCATTGACAGTCTCAATATGGTACTCGTTAAGTCATGTATCTTTGAAACTTCATAGATTTCTCCTTGATTTAGTAGAGAACAAAGCATTATCAATAATAAATCTTGTTCTATTATGAAGCATTATATTAGCTCTTCCAGAACCTTCAATCAAGTCTATTGAACGTGATATTGTATTCTCTTTTGCCTTCATCATTCTCATATTTGAAAAATATTGCTTATGCTTGAGAATGGTATGTGTCGTTGCACTATTTGCTAAGTATATATTGCCACCACTGATATTGGGCTTATTTATAGCATGACATGAATCCATATTTTCTTCATGAAAATAAATAAATATATAATAAGTTCACAATAAGATATAATTATTATAACACAATCTTTTTCATTAAATAAACTAACATGAAAGGAAGACAACAAAATACATTGAAATATACTAGCATAAAGGAAACACACTGAAAAGATAAGCATAATTTTAAATTCTAACATTGTTATATTAACTAATTATTATCATAACAAAAAATATTAACTTTCTCATCAGTTTGCTCAAAAAAATCTGTAACATCAAGGTGTGTCATATAAAAAGGATAAATATCATCATTACCTTGATGTGGGTGAGAAAAATTTATTTCTATATACTTCTCCTTTCCTTTCAATGAGGACTGATATAAATCAATAAGACGTTTAGTCAACAACAGGTACAAGACCAATGTCCTTTCATTCCACATCAATAACAGACATTTTCTACCTTTTTGGTATCTCTATTATATATATTCTTCCCCATTTCTTGTTTCTCCTTATTCTGTGAAGGTTTGTAAGAATTTGATAAATTACAACCGTTATAGTTGTGGTAATTAAACCATCTTCTCCCATTACCACATTCCCGGTCTCTATAAGGACCACAACCATAATTATTATTATTATTATTATTATTATTATTATTATTATTATATCTCGTAGCATTCACGTCAGGGAATGGAGCTAAACCAGTTGGTTGTGATTCATGATTTTTCATTAAAAGCTCATTATTTTATTCAGCCACAAGGAGACATGAAATTAATTCAGAATATTTCTTAAAACCTTTTTCTCTATATTGCTGCTGCAGGAGCATATTTAATGCATGAAAAGTAGATAATGTTTTTTCTAACATATCATCATCGGTTATATTGTCTTCACCTAGTTTTAATTTAGAACTGATATTAAACATTACAGAATTATATTCACTTACTGATTTAAAATCCTGCAATCGTAAATATATCCAATCATAACAAGATTTTAGGAGAATAACTGTCTTTTAATGGTCATATCTTTCTTTCAAATTTTGCCAAAGAATAAGGGGATCTTTGATTGTGAGATACTCTATCTTCAACTCCTCATGGAGATGACGATGTAAGAAAATCATGGTTTTTGCCTTGTTTTGACTAAATGCTTCATTATCATCTTTAATGGTGTCTTTAAGACCTATGGCATCCAGGTGAATTTCAGTATCAAGAATCTATGACAAATAATTCTTGCCCGTGATAACAAGTGCCACAAACTCAAGTTTGGCAAGGTTTGTCATTGTTACTTCATAAAAAAAATATTAATATTGTTAGAAACTTGGTAGTGTATACACACACACACACACACACACACACAGAAAATATTTATAAAAGTATAAATATAAAATGAAGATTAGTACGTGGTGCTGTTACATCTAAGAAAAATCTTAAGATTTTGTCACAGGTTTCATCCTATATATTTGATCTCAAAACATAATGTAGAACATACAACAATAATAGAAAAACATATCTTATACTTCTTATCAACAAACCAAATATGATTATCTGCTACAAGACGAAATCAAGGAGAAATATGTGCTTTTACTTCTTACCAAATATGATTGTCTGCTTCAAGATAAAAGCGAGGAGCAATTCATGTTGATAACGTATTATAAAACTATGTATCAAGAAGCATATAATAATAAAACAATATAATTAATAAAGAGTGTGTGTATATATATATATATATATATATATAAAAGAACAATAGAGATTAAGAGGGATGAAGAGGGAACACTTTTATTTCATATGAATTTGTAGTTATATGTGTGTTTCATATTCTCTCAATAATGCTTCTATTTATAAACACATGTACATAAATACTTGTAAGCTCAAAGGTCATAAGAAGATGTAGATTCAAATGAACTTGATGATAATGAATGAACATAATAATAAAAGGGTGTAGGAAAGCACCTAAATATCCATATACAATATGTAATTTTATAAAAGTAAGATTATACTCTTCGTAAATTCTATTATTACAAGAAACTTGGTGTAATTGATCATTTAAAAGAGAAAAATTGAAACAATAAATTTTAAGTCTTTTTCCACCATTTATTTTTTCTTCAATTAAACTTTGATCTTTTAATTAAAAAGGTAGATTAATCTGAAAATATATTACCAATACTTAATATAAACTATAAATGAAAATGCATATCTGAAACTTTAGAAATTCTCACCATA
>Ga0325404_1002967_pt1 | contig 18107 bp, 6 predicted proteins | sample PopdelMetagenome_18_FD_205664 | JGI IMG/M metagenome (GOLD analysis project Ga0325404, IMG submission 205664) | Populus deltoides microbial communities from Bellville, Georgia, United States - Xylem-Control-R1 | ecosystem: Host-associated > Plants > Phyllosphere > Stem > Wood/Secondary xylem... | reverse complement strand
GTTTGGTGATGTTTCGGAAGTGCCAAAGATTTTTTTTTTTTTTTTTTTCAGAAGCTGAACTGAAAGAAAGCTTTTTATTATACACATCAGATAAAGTGAAAACACAATGTGTTAACGATATAACTAGTCAATTGAACTGCCATTCTGGTTAAAAAACAATTAAAAGTAAATAAATATATTTATTGTTAATGTGTTTTTGATAAAACAAAAAATAACTAAAAATTTAATGGAATGTTTAATAAAATAAATTAAGGATTAGAAACATCAATAAATATTAAAAATTTACTAACAATAATTAAAAATAAAATTAAAAAACTAAAACATTAGTAAATTAAAATATTTAATCTCGTATCATATATTTTTAAAATTTTATTTTTAATTATATAGCAATAAATGCTTTTTTTAAAAAAATAATGATTAAAATTCTATTGAAACAAAATGTTTTACAAGTATATTTTTTTCTTTCTTGATTTTTCTCTTTAATGAATAAATATAGCTAATGCAAAAAAAAAAATTATATTATTTTGCTAACATAAAGACTTTATGACCCGAGCGTTTGCTTAAATTGAATAGGATAGTAGCTAATCTAATGTAACCTAGTTTGATTCCTTTTCTTTTAATTTTAAAATGACATCACTTTATCTTCTTTTATATATATATATTAAAACGGTAATATTTTATATCGATTCCAATCAACTTTGATTAATCCGTCAAACTCGTTAGCCTAAATTAAGACTTTACTCTGAGTTTAAAAACTTACTTTTTAAAATCTTTTTATTTTTATTTTTTTATTTAACTATATGACAATAAAAATTGATATATATAAAAAAGCCACCAAAAAGATTTTAAGAAAAAAATTATTATGAAGATTTGCGAAAAATAATGTTCATTAATGTTAAAAATAATAATGCTATAATCTTTTTTAAAAACAAACAAAAAAAAATCAAACAATATATATATAAAAATAGTAATCAAATAAAATATAAAAAGAAAAAAACATTATTAAAGGATTGCACAAAAAAACATTTGCCAATATAACTTTTAAAAAAGCTATGCTCCTAGTTAAAAAAAAATTAAAAATTAAAATCTCATATTAATCTTTAACAAATCTATTAATTGTTTTTTATAAAAAAAACAAAACATGTTAATCCAAATAAAAAGGGGTCTAGATGAGCCCGCACACCTTATCATAAAAAAGAAAGCTTGGCTTGCACACCCAGCTTTTTTTTTTATTATTATTATTATGTTAAAGGGTTGATGACATGTTATCCACCCATTATATTTATGAAAAAACCTAATGTAGACAACATGTTGTCTGCTAATATAGAATTTTGCAACTAGAGAGGTTCTTGAAAAGTTGGGATAACTTTTTTTTTTACTTAAAAACTCATTTTCAACCAATTTTCTTTATTCGAAAACATCTAAAAAATATATTATTATAACCTCAATAAACCAATATTTTAACCCAAAGCAATCCTAAATTGATCAAAAAACACTTAATCTAACTGGAAAATCCTTTTCTTTCTCAACCTCGATTAACTTTTTCAAGCAAGATAAATGGTAATAAAAACCTCAATGGAACTCCTCTCGTCAAATAGAACACGTCAATAGCATATTTTTATCAGTAGAATATGGACAACTATTCACTTTCTCTCTCTTCTCCTATTTTCTAGCGACTCTCTCTCATTTCTCAAACTCATGGACTAAAATATGAGTAAAATGAAGTTTTGGAGCAAAACATAAAAGCTTGAAAAAAAGGGGTCGAACTTGAAAAATCAAGGCACCAATTGTTTTTTAAAAAATGCCTCATGTATAATTAAAAAGAAGAAAAATTGGCTGCAGTTTTTCAATTGTAAATTTTGATCCTTAAACTTTTAATTTTTTAATCAATAAAATTGAATTTTATCTTCCCAAATTGAACACTAATTTAATGTCGAGATATTTTTTAACACCACGAGAATCTTATAAGAAGATATTAAAAACAAATTGTGAGCCCAAAATCTCATTTAACCTAATTTATAAGGACAATTTTAAAAAAATTGATAACCAAAATAAATATTACTAAAAGGACAAGAAGAAAATAAAAATTATTTGCATTGTTCACTTGAACAATGCAATGTGAGGAAAGCTACAATGAAATCAACAAACCTCTTTAAACACCTAAAAAAACTCTTAGAAACCTAATAAACTAATATTTTAGCCCAAAACACTTCTAAATTAGTCAAAAACACAAAATCTAACAAAAGAAAAACTCTCTTTCTCAACGCCAATCTACATTTTCAAGCAAGATAAAGGGTAAAAAACACTTCTATGGAACTTATCTCATCGAATGGAACAACTAAACACCAATAACATGTTTTTTTTATCACTAAAATATCGATAATCGTTCACCTTTTATAGGGGGTGGAAGAGGGATAATTTGTCTTTACTAGTGCCAAATCTTGGCTCTTGATTCGACCTGAAATGATTCCAACTGTTGGTTCAAAGTTACCATCATGAACTGTCAAAATTGGCTACTAAAGGTTGCATGAGTTGGCCTCTTTAGGCTGGAGTCGTGGCCACTGTGGTGTCAATTGGCAAGAAAGGACCATACAATGGTGTAGTCAGATGTTAGATAATTATTTTAATGCAAGTGTTGTCAAATTTGGTAAATGGTAGATGTAAACCCTCGGATAAAATAATCTCATCTTGATTTAGTAAAAAAAAAAAATACAAGGGATGTGGAGAAAGGATTAAATTGACAAATCCATTGGATTAAAAGAGAACTTATTTAATGAGAGGGGTGAAATTGAAAATAATAATAAAGAAATAAGGAGTTAGTAAAGAGAAAGAGAAGTAGTGGGGTCAATGTATTAATAAAAGGAATGGTGGGGTCAATGTAAAAATAGAAGTAAATATGAGGGGGTAAGATGAAAATAAGTAAATAACTTAATTATAAATAAGAAGAAATCCTTGAAATTCCTAAAGTAATGGCCGACCAATGAGAGGAAGAAAAAGGAAAAAACAAATTAAGAGAAAACCTTGTAAATTTATCCTTTTAATCTAAAGAAAAGTCAAAGTAAGTGAGCTAAGAGTGCTTCAAGTAAAATTTAGGAAGAAAACTTTGAGAAAACCTAGAGAATTTACTAGTAAGAAGGAAAGGGTTGGAACAAGGAAGGAAAGGGAAGAAGAAAAGGGATTGTTCTCAATCTCTTGACTCATTTTCTTTATAATAAAAAGTAACAAGCTCTCTTATTAAGTCACTTGAATTTGTTTGTGTTTTCCTTAAATAATTGAGATTTTAGAATACCTTAGTATATGTTTAAGAATTTTTTAAAATAATGATAGGTGGAGGCATTTTTTGTGTTTATAGTGGTTGGAAATGATGGAAAAATGCACGGGAAACAAATTTATACTTGTTGAACTTAGAAATCAAAACTAGACAGGTTGTCTCTCAATTGTTCTACTAAGATTTGAACCCTAAGATGACAGAATATGAGATAATTTCCTTCATTAAAGTTGTAGACATGGATGTTGCCTTTCAAATTAAATTGACCTTGCTTAAATTGGAGTGACAAAACACTAAATATGGAAGAAAAACCGAAGATAGGTCAAAACCAGGAATCAACATGACAAATTTTTGGGTTTTTGAAATTTGTGAATTTAGACATATAGATGGAAAAACTGGGTATATTCATCTTCATAAAATTTGTATACCCATGTTTTAGAATTCCAAAAAAACAAACCACGCATAAAATCAAGTTCTATAACTTCGGTTATACTCAAACTACTAAACAGTGTTTGGAATTCGTTATGTTGAGCTACCTAAAACTTGTACATTGATAACTTCTGTTTGGAATTGTTTTTTATTACAAAATGTTGAATTATGAAGGCAATGAAAACAATACATATATGTGTGTATGTGTGGTTAAGACTTGAAATTTAATTTAGTATAACTATTGGTACAGGTGAGATTGTGGGAAATAAACAAGAGCAGGGGACAACTAGCAGAGCACAGATTTCAAGTAGGTGTCTAACACTTAAATCTCTAATATAAAGTCTCTTTTAATTCTTTAGCTTAGCTCTTAATAAGATGTGGTTCAAATTTTAGTATTTGTATGTAGTGTTTGAATGATGGTTGAACCAATACCTGATTTGGGACTGGTGCCTGGTGAATGGGATGATGGTTGGACCAGTGTCCTAGTTTGGAACTGGTGTCCTATGAATGGACTGATGGTTGGATCAATATCCTGGTTTGGAATTGTTGCCTTGTGAATGGATTGTTAGTTGGACTCGTATTCTGAAATGGAACTGGTGCCCTGAGAATGGATGACTAATATAATCAGTTATTATTGGACAAGATTTGTGCGTTGACAAGCGGGAGATTATAGAAATTGACGATAGATGAATTAAAAGCAAATTGTTAGTGTAATGAAAAATATGCTAGATCATCATAATTAGTTTAGTCATGTTTATGCAAATTAATTTACAGGTTCATCTCAGCAGCGTAACCTTTAGTTGATGCATGGGTGTTCCCTTTGTATAGTCACTTAAGTTAATAGGAAAAATGGAAGAATTTTCTTTTGGGTTGTATTTAACAATACTTCTAATTTGTATGTATAAAGTTATGTAGTACTATTTTGTTAAAACTTTATGTAGTAATTTGAAATTTATAATTTACATTATGTTAATGTATGAATGCAATTACGATGATTGTGTGAATTTTACCTCAAAAGTTTGAGGTGTTACAGTTTGAAACTTGGAATGATTGGAATGTGTATGAGAAATGAATAATAGATGAGTACAATTGATTTGTCGATAACTTGGGACCTTCCGGTATAGGGAGACTCTGCCGAAATTCCGATAGAAATTTTAGTAAACTTTGTATAAGTTCAACAAAAATAAAATAAAATAAAATTTTACTATGTTTTTCCCTTTTTTATGATTGATGTGTTGGTTTCAGAAATGAGGATATTACAGTAAAGACATTAAATCCATCTATAAAGTGGCTCCCCGAGTAGTCTTTTCAGAGGAGGAAGAATAAAGAAGAAGATTAACGGTAATCAAAATGGCACCGTTTTGGTAAAGTTTAGTTTGGTCCTCTGATTTCTGATTTATCTCAATTACACCCCTGATTGGTTTCAAACTTTCAATTTTATACAATTTCATCACTGACGAACTTTAATTTCAGTCCTAAATTTCAGCATTATTTTTATTTTTATCATTGGTTTCGGATTTATGCAATTTGACCCCCAATTAACTATTAAACTATTATTTTTTTTAATTTCATCCCGAATTTCAATTAATTGGGTCCCTATAGTTTGACACCTTTTACAGATTGGTCATTGACTATGAATTTCTTCAATTTAACCCCTAATTAACCCTAAAACTCTATTTTTCTTGCGATTTTATCCTTGATTTCAATTAATTGACTTTGTAAAAATTAAATTTGATATCCTAAAATTCTAATATTCTTAATTAAGCATAAATTGAGCTCACAAACTTAATTTTTTACCTATTAAGCCCTTACTAAAATTAATTTGACTTATTTAAAATATAATTAAGTCTTTGTACCTAATTAAATTATTTAATTAGACCCAAATTAATTCTTGAACATGATTAAACTTTAATTTAGCCTATGATTAAATCAAATTGGCCTATTAAAAATTTAATTATGTCCTTGGACTTAATTGTTTTTTGCATATTTGTCCAATAATCATTTAATTTGACCTTGAATTCTACATTGTTTCTTCAATCTTGGGTATAGTGGGGTACAATTAAGCTTCCAAAGTTACAACTTGATCTTCCTATATGTTTGAAATCCTCATCAGCCTGTTTTTCTTAGTCGTCAGTCTTCTTGCTTTCTTTACTTTTTTTGGACTTTTATTTTGGAAAGAAAAAAAGTGAATTTGGGAAATAACCCATAAATGGATTATGACAAGTTGAACTTGACCACATGTAAGGATTATTTTTCTTTACCTTTCATGGATCAAATGCTTGAGATACTAACAGGTAAGTCTCACTATTATTTTCTTGAATGATATATTGGTTATAATTAAATTGTTATTGCACTGAAATATCAAGAAAATACAATTTTTACTTGCCTCTTTGATACTTTTGCATATAGGAGAATGACTTTCAGTCTATACAATACACTTTCTACTTTTGAAAGATGCATGGTAAGTATATTTTTAGACTATATATAAAGAATTATAGAGGTATTTTTGGATGATTTTACTGTTTATGGTAGTTCTTTTAATGCATGTTTTGAAAACTTAACTCTTATTTTGAAAAGGTGCATGGAGACTAATCTTGTTTTAAATTATGAAAAGTGTCTTTTTATGGTTGAACAATGGATAGTATTAGGGCATTTAGTTTTTACTAGAGGTTTTCAAGTTTATAAAGCTACGATAAATATTAACTTATCCTTGCTTTATCCCGCGAGTGTACAAGAGGTTCTTTCTTTTCTTGGACATGCAAGTTTTTATTAGATACTAACTAAGGACATTTTGAAAATAGCATTGCCCCTATGCAAATTATTGATGAAGGATATAAATTTTATATTTGAAGATGCTTGCATATATGTGTTCAATAAGCTTAAGAATATTACATGGTTAGTGTTGCACGTGTGCGAAAGGCGAGTATTGGGGTCGAAGAAGTCGCCACCTAATTGTTTGGTTCAAGGTCGCTAGGTAAAACCGGGTATACTGGTCTTATCAGAGATTCGAGGGTAAGGGACTGGTTGTGGTTAGGAAATGTATTAGCACCCCTAGCACACCCTACTTGAGGTAAGCTGTTTTGTGTGATTTGATGTGATTTAGAGGTTTAAGATTGGGATTAACTCGTACGAATAAACTCAATGTTTAAGAATTTATTATGGACTCGTGTATCCAAATAAATTCTTAGAAAAACAATTCTTTGTAATTTGTGTATTATAGTGGAAATACTTCCAATTAAAATTGATGAATATTTAGAATAACTTTAAGAATCTTCTAGTCAACTTTAATATTTCAAATATCAGTCTCATTTGTAGGTCCAACATTCTATACCAGGATTTTTAACCATTAGTTCTCATGAATTTAAAAAGGGTGGTTTATTGAAATATTTGCCAAATTCTCATGAATCTAATAAAATGATTATTAAATCCTAAAATGCATGCAATATGTATATTTTGAATTTTTGTATAGGAATACTATGCGATATGATTTTCTTTGTATTTTTAAGATACTTGGCCGTATGCAACAAAAAAAACATTTTTTTTACTTGTAGTTTTCTTGAAATAAAAAAAAAACTGATAGGTTTAAAAGGAATTTTCCTAAAAAACATCCTAAAAAACCGAAAAAAACTAAAAAAAAAGCAAAAAAGTGATTTTATGTTGTTTTTTTTATATACTATTATCTTATTGTTTTTTTTTTTGCTGTGTTAAACCAAACAGGTTGACCCGAATGGATCGACCTAGTTGGGTTTGACCTGGCTGGGTTGACCCAACCGCGTCAACTCAGAAACAAATCGAAAAGAAAATAGGAACAAAACAGATCAAAAGTGGCAAAAACACTAAAACTACAATGAAATCAACAAAAAACGGATCAAAATAGAAAAGACAAAACAAAATAGATGAATGTTCTTTATCTCCTCACAAAACGTGGTTTTCAATCCAGAGCAGATTTCAAACAAAGAAGGGGATGTTTCTGTTCGTAATCCTCCATAGATCAAGAATTAAGGGTTCATTTCTTTTAATGATAAAAAAAATCACACGATTTTGCCCAAAAGGGGTTTCGATTCGAAATCAAAACCCTAGGATTTAAATCTATTAAAACCCGTTATTAGTGCAAACAAATCCTAGATTACTTATAAAAAATGATGGGCGGACCTATCTGAGCTAGAAATTAAACCAAACAAGTCCTGAAACTAGCACCTAAGGTAAGATTCAACAAATGAATCTACCTGAAGCTTATAAATGTTGCCTAGAAACCAACAGATGTAAAATGCGCCTAGAAAGGCCATTTTGGCCTCTAAAGTATGTCCTCATTATCCTCACATACCATACTATTGATGATGAACATAACCATGGCCAAAGAAACAACACAAAAACTAGAAAAACAATGCATTGATTCCAAAACCTAAAAGCTACCAACCCAAAACAACAATTAAACTTTAACAGAAAAAGCTTCAAAATCTGATTATTTTCACTTCAAATGGTCAGACCAACTACCTAGAAGCAGGGGCTATCCTTTCATTAACAAAAAGTACCCCAACCCCTTTGCATAAACCCATGTTTCATGCTATAAAATGGTAGAAAAACAATCAAAAGCATATTATGGCATTTAAGACTTCGTATTGAACATAAATGAAGGATCTAACAGGCCTCATGGACTCCACTCTCAAAGTTTGAATGTGTATACCTTTTTAGCTTTGAAAAATCGAATATGAATTAGTTCTTGGTGTTGCCTGCCTTTCTTTTTGTTTCCAAACCTCCCTAGACCAAAGCTGAAGCTTTAAAAACTTTCTAGATAGGACATTTTCCTTTTAGCCTAATTTCCTTTCCTCTTCTCTCTTCTTGTTTTCTCTCTCTCTTTGTTTCTCTCTGTTTTCTCCTTTATTTTTCTTTATGTATTTCCTCTATTTTTCTATTCTTCGGCCTCTTCTTTTATAGGTAGGTTTAGGTCTACTAGATTGGTTGTCTAGGGTTCCAACAAACTAAAACCTAACTCGTTTTGCTATGGAGCTACTGGTTTTAGGTGTAGGTGGTTTTGTAGGGTGTTTAAGGACTAATGTGGGTGTTTTTTGCTCTTGGATCTAGAGAGAAAAGTTTTAAACCCTTGATGTAATCCTTCTTGAGGCTTCTATATGGAAACAAATGAAAAGGCTAAATGTTCTTCTGCAATTGAGTGTTCCTATCAAGGCTGACTGGGCCAGCCACTTTCAAAACCTCGTTGGAGCATCTTCGATGTTAATGTCATCTGAGACCACCTGCATGCCTTTTAGTTGGACCTAACCTTACTTAATTTGGAGGTTTGTAGCTTTACATTTAAACATTTGAAAGTGTCTACCCAAACCGTATAATGTCTGAAAACTGTGGTCTTGGTTGACCAAGGACAAGATGTCATGAAGATCTATGGAGAAAATGGGATGTAAATGTTTGATATTAAAGACATGGGATTGTAGAGGAGGTGTTTCTTGGTCGAATGGTGGTGGTTTCAGCCTTTGGGGGATGAAAAATGTCGCATTCAGTCGTCTAGAAATGCCTCTTCAATAAGCTAAAAAACTAAAGAAGAATAAGCATAATACCTTGAACGACACCATTTTGACTAATTCTCATAGATTAAGGTTTTCTTTTGATTTGGGATCTACCAAAGTTCAATTCGATCTCTTATCTACTGATTTTGTTCTATTTTATCCTTAATTTCCCTTTTTCTTTATAATTTTATGCAATTGCGTCCCTGTCAACTTCATTTGTCATCCCCAATTTCGAGCGCTTTTTACAAGTTGGTAGTTGGTTTCTAATTTTTTTGATTACGCCTCTAAATTTTTTTCGATTTGACCTCTGATTTCTCATGATTCCAGTCTCTGAAGTCACGTGCATTTTGCAAATTGATCATTGACTCAGAGAAAGTTCAATTAAGCCCTTATTTGCTCCCCCACACTTTGATTTTTGTGCAATTAAACCCCTGATTTGGCTAATTTAAACTTTCCAAGCTTCCAATTGAGTCCTTAAATATCAATTATTTCAATTGGCCTCAAAATTGACCTCTAAAAGTTGATCTCTCATGCAATTAAACCCTCAATTAAATAATTAAACTTTTAAAAATTTCAATTGATTTTTTAAACACCAAAAACAAACATTTTTACTAATGAGTTTTGTCAATTAAAACCTTGGATTGCTATTTTGGTCTATCAACCTCGCTTGGCATTCTAGTCTTCCATCATTAGGCTTAGACATTTCTTTTTAGGCTTGCTCTATATGTATTTCCTTGCACTTATCTTATTTATTTTATATATATTATCATTATTTTATTTTATTTATTTTATATATAAAATGGGCAGCAACAATTAGTCATTACTTATTCACTCTCAAGTCATGGTTAGTCACCTTATTCAAATTGCTTCACCATCTTCGTGATAAACTTATCCATTTTTTTTTAGAAATATTTTTAAAAATCTATCTTTTAAGTTGTTTATGATCTAAAACAAAAATTTGAAAGGATAAAGGTGGTTCTTGGATTAGAATCGACCATTTCAGAGTGAAATTAACCTGTTTTATTATTAAATTAGGCTTAATATTGTCTAACATTAATCTTGTGCGTGGTTAATGATCAACACTATGTGCTCACAATTTGATAAATATTTGTTATTGCTGATTGTTAACCCGAAGGCTAGTATTTTCTAACCCCAAAACTTTATTCTCTTAGGAAGGTGTATGGTTTAGTATCATCCTTTCTTACTAGTATGTTCAATCACTAGATCCTTCTAAACTGTGTCGTGGATAATTGACTTGGTTTCCATATATTTTCCAAATTTAGAAGAAGCTGGTGATTGTTAACTAATTCATCATTTTCATTATTAAAATTTGATGACTTTTATTTGGCTAATGTTCATGTCATTTATTATTAGTGGATCTTTTACTCTTAAAGGACATGGTCTTTTATTGTGTGCCAAGTTATTCAATTTATCCCTAATTTTTTTCTCTTAGATAAAATTATATGATAAATAAAGAACCAGTTCACTTTATAAAGGATTTCTCATGATACCCCAATTCCCATTCCTTGCCTTTATCACAATCAATATACCTCTTTCTTGTAAAACTGTTAGTGACCAATTCCAACATTTGTCATGGTTGATTAGGCCTGGTCTATTGTACTTTTCTTTTACTAATAAGTCTTTTTCGTTTATAAGTAGTCTAGATTATTATCACTTTAGAGAATGAGTTATTATTCACTTTCATTTTCTTTTCTAAGAAAAGAATTCAACCAACTTCTTATACCTTCTGAATCTAGCTTATGAAAATAACACAACTATTAGTATCATATATTTATGAGTCATGACACTTTCAATATTTCTTTTTCTTTATTTGTTCAGTAGTGGGTATTGTGTGATTTCCCAAGTGTTTAAGGTGTCATACTTGTATTAATAAATTGAATATCTCTTCTATTCTCTTGATATTGAATGAGTACTTCTTATTTTTACTAATTTCTTTCGTCGTTATTGCATTATTACTAGTAAGCTTGTTAACCATTTTTAGTTTTATTCATGTAGCAATCTCAAATGATTTCGTATTTGAAGTTCAACAATTAATATAAGATATTACTGAACTTTTTCAAACTTCTTATCGGAGTCCAAATTGATCATAAAATGGCTCACCATGACCTCATTCAGATAGCCAACAAGGTATGTTCCCCTAAGTGATTTCTTTTCTACTTGCTTTGTTACAATTTCTTCATATAAAAAAAAAAGCATCTTATGTAAGGATATAACTATTAAAATATCTGGTTCCTATAAATTTATTTTTGAGGTTCCACTTCATCCATTTCAAAATTAAATTGATACACTCCCATCATATTATGTTGTAGTGCATTTGGTTTTCATAGTCCTAAAACAAAGAACATAGCTTTATATAAACTATTATAAGCCTTAAACCATCATGGACAAATTAACCAATGTTATTTCTGGTTCTGTTTTATAGAAGTGCTCATGAAAACAAGCCTTAATCTTTTCCAAGATGTTGATGGAGGTAAGCGGTAATGTAAAAAACTAGTAAAACACAATTTTGGTTAGTGATGAACCAAATAACTTGAGTTTCATAACATGATTGGTAACACCATCACCATATTGATAAGTAAACTTGATGATATGTTCCTTTGTTAAAAGGTTATCCTTCTAAAAAAACTATTTGAAATCAGAAATTTTATTCCTTTTAGAATTGAATTTAATCTATCAATCCATTTAGGACATCAATGATTATATGTTGACCTAGTTATACGTCTAACTTATAACCCCATCTTTTTTCAATGTTAGGCTAACTCAACCGTATTAATTTTTTTCCTTATTTGTTGGTCAATAATATGTGCTAAAAGGATTGAGATTTCCTTACTAAAAGGTAGACCATGATACATTAAATTGCTCAAGTATAGGTTGTTATGGTTGTAGATAAAGTTGTTGAGCAAAGTAGTTGATTTGAGGTTGCGTATACACTTTTGGAGTAGGTGGTATCTTATTAGCAATCGTACCTAATTATACTTATTATTGACCAACAAATAAGGGAAAACTGGTTATGACAACCTAATTACACCATTAAATCCCTAAAAGGAATAAATATAGAGTCATATTGGAGGCATAAAAGCACCAACATATTCACTAGATGTTGGTAGAGGTAATGATATTGAAAAGGCTGAGAGCGTGAGGGATTGCTTAAAGATAATAGGGTTTTGTCCAAGAATATTTTTTTTTTTTGTGGTGGGGAATTAGATGATAAAGAGTCATATTGTTTCATGTCTATTACATGTTGTTCCATTAGCACTTGTATTGGTGAATTGGTATTAGACTTTTTGTTGCTGGAGGAATGACCTCTATTAGCCATGTGGATTGACTTGTCATCACTTATTATGATCATGTTTTTCCTAGATGGTGTTTTTGACATGATTACTAATATGTTATTAATCTAACAACTTAGTCCCACTAGGAATTCCTATTTGTTGATATGGTAGATAATTAGATGGTCAATGATGATCATCATCATGTTGATTAATTATTGGTTTCTTGATCAATATGTTATATGTTTTTCATTTTTTTTCTTTCCAATAAAGTGAAACTACAACTATAAACTTAATATTGAGCAAAAAAAGATAGCATACTCGTTAATCAAATGGAATGTGAAGTTCTAAACTTGACCCTAACAAGTTTAGAATAGAAGAGGGGTATTGCCAAAACTACAAACTAGAGAAGAACACAAAAGAAAAGGAAAGCAATAAAAAATATTGTAAATAAAAGCTATAAAGAAATAAATTGTAATAAGTAAAAAAAAGCAATAGATAGTAGAAAGTTAAAAATAATTGAGAAATAAATTGTGTTTATGGGGTTGACCATCATTTTAAGCTACTTGATAACCTATTTATATTGTTACAGAGATAAAATTTCATGTAAAAATAAAACATATTCCTATACAAATTGTCTATTGAAGATATGGATTGTACAATATTAATCCTAGTATAATTTGTATTTTTTTTAATCTTATGAATCTTTCTGGTAGTCATATGTGTTCATGTCAATCTGTAATATCCACCAGTTATCCTACTAAATACTTATTTTCTATATAGGACTTGATCAATTAGTTGTTAATATGAATTTTAATCTCCTAGTCAATGGTCGATTTAACCCCTTTTTACTATTTTGCTTGAAAAGTAACATTGAACAATTATTGTTATTAATCAATTTAATAGATAAATAGTTTATTTTTTATAATAACATGTAAAAAGATCAACAAGATAAAGTACATCATTAATATGCTATTAAAGAGTGTGAAGTTTAAAAAGGTTAGTAGTAACAAGGAAGGTAGAGCATGTATAACAAATTTTAATCATGGTAGTGAAAATATACTAAGAAGAAATAATTTGAATTGTTAGAGTTAAGATGACGTTCAAAATCAAAAATGAATTATGAACGTAAAGAATGCTATTAATGTTATAATAATGATCACACTTAATTTTTTTTATAGAAAGTCAAAGATGAAGGAGTGTTAAGAGGATCACATAGATGTGATTTTTGTTAAAGTTAGTGAAGATTTTATGATGGTGATTTTCTCATGATTTGGAAATAAGAATTCATGGATGTTAGGTTATCTTTAATAAGAAAACAAAAACATATATCAAAATAGACAAAGATGATGATAATAATAAAAAAAAATTAAATTTATAGTGATGAATTAAGAAAAAAACCCTATAATTACTTGCACCTATTAAGCGTGTGTTTAGGATTGTGACGCATATGCTTTTCAAAATATTGTTCGTTTAAAAATACATTAAAATAATTTTTTTCATTGTTTTTTTATTTTTGACATCAACACATTAAAAACATGACAAAATACTAAAAAACATCAATTTAATACTTTTTTCAAGCAAAAAAATTTATAAAAAAACTCCCAAAAACAGAAGCAGAAACACTCTTAGACAAATCCTAAAACAAACATGGTTGTTTCTTTAATTATATTAATATGATAGCTTATTGGACACCCATTTTTCTATATGAGAAAGAAAGAAAATTAAACCAACAAATTAAAACTCAAAATGAGTTTCTTTATTAAAAAAAGCTAAATAGTTTTAGGAAAATATTGTAGATGTAGACTCGAAAACATTGTGATTTTTTTCCTTCAAACTAGAAAATTTTAAACTAGCTATTAGGGAAATTGAGGTCTTTTTACATGGAGCATTAGTTATTACCAAATTAACTAGAAACAAGTAAGTCTTTTCATATTTCAAAAGCGCAGCAAAATGACTAAAATATCTTTAAAAGTAAAATTTTCAATATTAACATCAAAGGGTAACTTGGTACTTGCAAAATGGTTTTTTCATTATTTTCATGTAAAATCAAGGCCAAATATAAAAAAAAAACTAAAAACAGAGTGAAACAACCAAAATATTATTGTAAGTCAAAAAAATAAATCTAGCCTCAATAAGCTTTTTTTTAAATCTTTTTACAAAGGTTTTCTCGTTATTATCATGTCAGCTCAGGGACGATTTGGTATTTAGCTAAATATATATATAAAAAACAGGCATGTGTACAACACTTGGAGGTGCATGGACACTTCGAGCGATGCATGTGGTGCCTTTCGATATCTAAAAATACTAATTCACTGTGTAGTTAGAAGTGCCGCTATGTTCATTTTTTTGGTGAAGCAATGCGTGTTGGCGGTGGTGGTTCGGTTTATTACTAGTGAACCTTTCCTCTTTTTATTTTTCTCTTTTTTTTTCTCTCCTCCCCAAAAATTTAGAGTTTTTGTCTCTCTTTATTGTTGGTATTTCAATTCCAGTCTTTATTCTTTTATTTTGTAATTTTTCTTCTTAGTCTTTTTGTAGAAGTTTTTTTTTTTTAGTTTTATTCTTCAATTCTAATTTACCAAATATTATATTTTTCAATTTCATCCTTATTCTTTTGATTTTTTTTCTTTTGTAAAAGTTTTATTAGTTTTTAATTTCATCGTTCAATCCAAATTAATGGTATTATATTTTCTAATTTTTTTTCTTGGTCATTTTGTAAAAGTTATTATTCTTTTCAATTGCACCCTTCAATCAATTTTTTTAATGTTAGTTTTGATCCTTATTCTTTTGAATTTTTTTTTGTCCTTTTGCTAAATTGATTTTTCTTTTCAATATCATCATTCAATCAAATATAAAATTTATTTTATACTTCAATGTTGATCTTCATTCTTTTAATTGCTATTTTTTTAATTCTTTTTGTTAATTTCATCTTTTAATATTTGATTGATTATAAATTGGACTTTATAGTTTTTTCAGGTAGGGTGCTTCGGGTCTAATGACTTGAATCACGAGTTTAAAAAGTTAACATAATTTTTTTAAAATAAAAAAGCCTTATAATTTTCATTATTTTTTTATCAAGTTATTTAATATCATGATCCAAGCTGCAGGTTTTGTGGAATATCTCAGGTTGGCTCGAGCATGATTATTAGGGTTATAAATTTGTTATATTAGCCTGGGTTGATCAAGACTGGTTTTATTTGTTTTTTTTTACCCTATTTTTTTTTTGTATTTAATAAGTTGTGAATTGAGATATGTTGTTTGTTTTATTTATTTTTTAAATATTTTTTTTCAAGTTATCCTAATTAATTTTTTTTTAAATTTATTCCATTCATTATTATTTTTTATATTTTTTTATCTAATTAAAATAAAATTAATTTATTATTTATGACTTGAATCATATTTTTTGTATGTTATAAAACATTGCTAGTGGAACGTATTTTTTTTTTTTTAAAGTTCAGCATTTAGACAAAAACACAAGTGCACCGAGACTAGGATTATGGAAACATCATTTTATGATATTAATTTCTCCTTTCCTTTTCCTATGGGACAAAATCGATAATTAAGTTGTAAATTTGGGGGTAAAATATGGCAAAGCTTTGCCCATCCCAATTTGTTTAGAAGTCTTGAACAGCTGGGGAACGACATCGTTCATCTCCAAAGTACAGAGAATCCATCACATCGATTAACAACAGAGAGAGAGAGAGAGAGAGAGAGAGAGAGAGAGAGAGAGTTCTCCAAACTTTGAAAGCTCTTTTGAGTTTGTGTATCTGCAAAACTCAGTGGGTTTGTCACTTTGTTGGGGATGGTGTTGGTATTGGCTCTGGGGGATCTACACATACCCCACAGAGCACCTGATCTCCCTGCAAAGTTCAAGTCCATGCTCGTTCCCGGCAAGATCCAGCATGTCATTTGCACTGGCAATCTTTCTATCAAAGTATGTTCTTTCTACCATACTGTAATAATAATGGGCTTCTTTTGTTATTTCAGTTCATTTCTAATTGGATTATTGTTATTATTTGGTCCAATCAAATCCCTTTTCTTGTTTCATTGAATTTGACAAGATTAATGATCATGGCCTTTTCACTTGATTTTAATAAAGCGGAGCTTTTTTCTTGATTTCTAGATGCTAATGTATTAATACTATTGTTATCTCTTAGATGCTCTTTACTGGTCAACCTTGAGATTGCACAGTTGCCCATGTTGGCTTTTCAGCGTTGTGTCTGGTTTTCGATGGATAGGCTTGTTGGGCTAAGCCTTAGGTTTAAACCAATTTTGTATTCAAAAGTGTTCTCCTTTTGGAAATAATAATAATAATAAAAAAAAACAACACCAGTGTGTGCGCTGATACAGTGTTAGCAGTTTGAATGTCATTTGAGATAGTGCAAGTCCGCCAGAAGCATTTAGTTTTGTTTAGCTTGCTGAAATAAATTTCACTAACTTATATTTTTCTATGAGATTTGTAGGAAGTTCATGACTATTTGAAGACTCTTTGCCCTGACTTACATATTACTCGAGGCGAATATGATGAAGATACTCGATATCCTGAGACCAAAACTTTAACTATTGGTCAATTCAAGTTAGGACTATGCCATGGTCATCAGGTTTGATTTCCTTTTTCTCTTTATTATTTTTCTATCCTTTTTTTTCCTTAACCAAATGCATCTGTCTATTTTACTAGCAAACGATCCCTTTTACATTCTTCCCAGCATAACCAGTATGGTAGCCTAGATCGTCAATCCATTCTAAATTTCTGGCCTTGCATACAGCACTCGAATTAATGACCTCTTTTGTAGCTGTTGTGGTTCCTTACAAACATGTAATGTTTTCCATGGTGCAATTTTACTTTACATGTCAGCTAATACATCTAGTCGTCGAGCCTTGTCTTTGTACTCTTTTGCCCTTAATTTTTCAAACTTTCTTCATTAAAATTAATCTGGTTTTTTAAATAGTATTGCCGCTCTCATCATATTCATTAAATTTTTCATTGATTCATTCTTCTATTTCGAGTAGGTTCAAGACTACAACAAATGTTTTTGCAACTCCCTCACCTGTCATTGTTAAGCATTAATTATCTTTTTGGTGTCAGGTGGAACTTCCTGAGTAGACATTAAGTGTGATGTATGTCCATTTCCACTAGCCACTGACTCCTCTGTTTGTTTTATTTTTCATTTTATGAAGTGAGAGAATAAAGATATAGTGACAAAGATGAGAGGAAGTCCTACTACACTCTTTCTTGTGTTGCTGTAAATCCCATTGACTCATCGATTTCAGTCATCTTCAGTACAACCTTATTTATTCTTGAGTGGAACATCCACTAGCCCATGGTTAATGATTTGTATTCTTGAGAAACCATGTGTGCTGGCAAAGGCCAATGCCTTGTGGATTTAAGATAACGATCTGCTTTTCATGAGTTTTGCATGCTGATTTTGTAAAGTTTCATCTTGTAGTTACTAGTTTTGTTTTGGTTTGATGCTTATAAAGGTTGTTCCATGGGGGGATTTAGACTCGCTAGCAATGCTCCAGAGGCAGCTGGATGTAGACATACTTGTGACTGGTCATACCCATCAATTCACAGCTTACAAGCATGAGGGGGGTGTTGTT
>Ga0325404_1002965_pt1 | contig 18108 bp, 10 predicted proteins | sample PopdelMetagenome_18_FD_205664 | JGI IMG/M metagenome (GOLD analysis project Ga0325404, IMG submission 205664) | Populus deltoides microbial communities from Bellville, Georgia, United States - Xylem-Control-R1 | ecosystem: Host-associated > Plants > Phyllosphere > Stem > Wood/Secondary xylem... | reverse complement strand
AATTAAAATCTAATTATTAATATTTTTTCATAAATATTATGTGCAGAAAAGTAGCACTTTTTTTTATTTCTTTATCAAGTAATATTTAAAAGTTTTATATCAGATTGTACATATCATTTAACCATTTGAAGCGCTTTCGATTTTTATTTTTAATTATCCATTAAAGTTTTACACCAAAGGCCATCTCAATTTTCTAATCACATCAACTCTATTAAAATTTAAATCTACTAAACGTCTAGCGTTCAAAAGCAGTTTTATTTGTGGGTTTTAAAAGCCGCGTTTCACTAAAAACAAAATATTAAATTAATATTTTTTTATAGTTTTAATGTATTAATTTTTTAAAAAATTAAAAATTATTTTTATCTATTTTTAAGTAAAAAAACACTTTTAAAAAGCATATTACATCATAATACTAAACACACATGTAAATTATGTTTATTTTTGGAATCCAACCGTGTTTTTAAAAAAATAATTTTTTTTTTCAAATTAATCACTATTTTTTTGTAATTTTAGATCATTTTAATGTACTAATATTAAAAATAAAATTTTTATAAAACAAATATTATTTTGAAGTAAGCAAAAAATATTTAAAAAAATAATATCTACAACAATCCCGAACACGCTTATAAATAATCACACACCAATCTTCACATGAGATATTTGAAATCATTCTCCATTACAATTTTACTTTTTTTGTAATTTTACAGGAAAGTTTGAAACCAATAAAAGGACACATAGTCATAAATACAAACAACACATACATACATTCAGACTTAAGATGTGTTTGGCATCATGAGTACTTTTATGATTATGATTTGAAAAATATAATTTTATAATAATCAATTTTAGTTGAGGTTGGTTTAATAAATTAAAGTGTTTGATTAATAATATAATTGAGATTAAGGTTGAATAAAAAGTAGTTTCATATGTTTTTTATATTGAGATTTGGTTGTAAAATAACTTAAAAGGACACACACACTTAAAATTCTTTTGTGATTTTATTTTTTCTAGATTTTTGATTGTAGACTGTTTTTTTTTTTTTTACAGTGGTTAGTTGGTTTTTTGTATATTTAAAAGGAGGTTTATATGGAAAAATTCAATAAAAGAAATAGAGAATTTTGTATCCTAACCAGGTTCATCAAATCCTCAATCATGTATTGTGATGTTGTGTACTTACTTTGTGTTGCGGAGAAAAATGGTCTTCTGAACTCTTTTTTTTTCTTCAATTTTTCTAGTAACTTCAGGATACTTGTAAGAGTAATATATTCATTTTCTTGTTATTTTTCTCCCTTAATTTATATCTACATTTTGCCTTTTTAAGCTTATTGAAGTGTTATAGGAAGAAGTAACAAAATTATTAACAAGGGATATTGACTTTAGCTAAAATTTTGAATTTTGGATGCAATTCTATGTTTATGCAAGTGTAATTACAGTGCAATTGAACTCATTTGTCAAAGACAAAACATTAAAAAAAGGACCAATTCCTTTGAAATAAACACAATAAAAAAAAAAAGCCAAGTTCAATTATGAACATCTAAAATAGATTGCAATTCTTAGTATATTTTTCTCAAGTTGTATTATTATCTACTCAGTCTAGAAGAAATAACTTTGTCAGAATTCATAATTACCTTTACACATGAATTAATGCAAAAGTAGCAGCTAAATTCAGGCATTGATCCAAATAAAAAACACAAAGCCATTTTACTAGAAGCGAAACCTAGGTAATCTAAACTAATCAAACAAACAAAACTCCATCACACATGAGTTAATGCAAAATATATCAAAATTCTGAAAGAAAAAAGTAACTACCTTCAAGAAGAGGTTTCGATCGAAAAATTAATTAAATCGATCGAACAATATATTTCAGTTGCATACTTCTAATACAATTTGTTTAAGGAAAACAAACAAGACCAATCAAACGCATAATATAAATTGAAATATGTAGTTAATTAAAACAATTTTTCGGATGGAGAGGAAGAATTGTTGATTTAAAAAACAACTTAAAACCTAGGAGACCAAGAGACCAAATGATGAACAATTCAAAGGAAATACAATTAACCCAGGATAAAAGATGCCTTTTAACCCTAATCTTTTTAGATATCCAATCCACTACCTTAATTGCAATTTTATAAATCATTTTTAGTGCTTTAATTTGCAGTAATATGAAATTCTTTTTTTGTGCTCAAAACACAATCACGTGAATACAATAAAGTTAACACACTCCGACCATTGTCTTTAAAAGGGAAGTAAATTTATGTCGTTTTCTTTTCCAGATTTGAGTGTTCGGTTAATGGTAAATTTGCACTCAGTAATAGATTGGGGACTGGCTTGAAATCTCCATCATAGTGGCACGACTGATGTAAGCAAACCCCTTTAAGGTTACTTTACTTATCTTGTTGGCTCTCAGACACGTGTCTTTTTTTTTTTTTTTTGCTTAAGTGGATTTGTTTTACTATTGTTACACATGGCAGGTTCGGGGGCCTTCGGCTTCGAGGCAGGCGGTAATTTTGGACTGGAGCTGTATTTGTTTTATATAAATAAAATGACTTGATCTTGATTTTAAGTAGTAGAAGCAGCACATGGCAAATGTCAGATATAACTTGTGAACTCGTCCGAAAAAGAATTGAGGTTTATTTTTTAATTATCAATAGATTTGCAAGCTTTATATTTATTAAAATGATATATATATATTTTTTAACATGGTTGAGTTTAGATCGGATTTAATTAAATAAATTAAATCTTAATTAAAAAATCAGTTCAGATTAATTAAAATTTACCATATTAATATCTTATTAGATTTTAAAAAATTCCAACCCAAATTATACTCCGTATCTTTATTTTTTCAAGTAAACGCACTCACCAAGTTTGATAAAATACGACACGCAGTATGAGTGCAAGAGAAGTCTTTGTTGACCATACCATTCCTGGGAACTGTGTAGACTGTAGTACGCTATCTATTTAATAACAAGTGGAACGGATGGTTTTTGTTCAAAACTGTGCAGTACGCTATCTATATAAAAATATGCACGCAGGAAAAAGAATGGAGCAATGGAGCTATTGATGAAGTCTTCGAGCTCCATTTCCAGGAAAGCTTCATCAAATTAAATGGCAAAAGGATGCGAGAAAATCAGGATTGCTAACACTCCTCGTCCAAAACCTGGATTAATCGGTGGAGGCTGCAATTGATTTTATCTTTGTTATATCAAATTCAATTGTTGCCAAGATAAAACCAATCAATTACTCGGTGTTGAGGATTAGGTCAAATAACACCGCCCATCCAAGTTAATTTATCATTGAATTTGTCCATGCCCCCATCTGCATGGCGTCCAAGTTGGCCACCAAGTATGTGAAGATCATGGTGACACGATCACATCACTTCAATCAAGGGTGAGAGTTACTTGTTTCCATAAATTAATTAACCCAAAAGAGCATGAGTCGTAAAAAGCCATAATAAAATATATAAAAAACTATAAATTTACTTTGAAAAACAAGTTTTTGGATCCGTCTAGTAGTAATTCGATATTTCTTGAAAAGATTCTGTGTATGACCTCTAAACTTTACAGTAATCCATATTCTAAGCTCAATATTCCATATTGTGATTGCGAGTTATGTAAAATGGTGTTGATTCTGCGGTTTTTCCACTTTCTCGGAGGCCAGGAGGAGATGAATGCATGCTTGAGTTTGGTTGGTTAATTAGATTCATCAATCCTTTCCTTGTTTCGAAGATGAACCAAAATTATTACGAAGAACTTCAACCTATATATAGGATGCTATTTTCTGAGCTCAAAATTATTAATCAAAGATATATTTTAATTAACTGATAAATGATTAATCAAGAAATGAGAAGTCAGCCCATAATAGCTGTGGTTAATCAAGACTCGTGTTTGGGGTTGCGGTGTAATTTTATTTTATTAATTTTTTTATTTTAAATTAAAATTTTTAAAAGTTTTTGGATTATTTTGATATGTTGATATTAAGATTGAATTTTAAAATATAACAAAAATTATTTTAATATATTTTCAAATAAAAAAATTTTAAAAAACAATTTATATAATTCTTTTATACCCTCCTTTAAATCCAGTACAACTTCGACAAAGTCAAGAACATTGGTTCATTTGTAGGGCTCTACGCAACCCAAAAAGTAGGTCTTTCTATGAACCTGCACATTCTCTAATTGAGGAAACATTAAACTCCTATCATATGGAAGACAAATAGGTGGTTCAATTGAATGATTTCTCTTCAATGCAGGAAGACGAAGTCAATTCCATGTAAGAATTGAACAGGCCAGCTATTCATTAGCAATTTCCATGATGCCTTTATGGAATTGGTGCTGTGTCCTTGCAAGTGGGTGATTTGGTCAAAGTAAGCAACGACTAAGTTAACCACAATGGTTGACAGTATTAAATTGAGAGTGGGTTCATCACATGGAGGTCCCTTTCACGTTCAAGCCTGAACCAGTAAGGTGGAGCCTCCGCGTTCCGTTGATTTACGAAAAAAATATCATACCTAGCTAGCCAGCCCTAGTGGTGTTTGTGGAAATTTCCACGCGGCAATACGAGAAAATTAATTTGGAGGATTCAAGACAGAGTCATAATATATATATATATATATATATATATATAAAGCAGTAAGCTTGGAAGTGATATGCTATTTGAAAGTCATTTGCTATGCAAGTGATGATTCTTTTGTTTCAAGCAATTAACTTAGATATGCCGAGAGACTATGCTATATATATGTTCATATTTTGACACATTTGCTATAAAAAAAAATACAATGAAAGATGATATAGTCAGGTTTATTGCAGGGTTTACCGCGAGTGCTGGTAACAAAAATGCTATCAAAGCTAAACCATGGGCTAGCTGTAAAGATTGGCTTGTAGTTAAGCAAGGGTATTCAACTACTAGATTTTGACTCGCAAATTGTTGAGCAGCTCTTATCTAGAGGAAGAGTAAAAGTAATTTGTTATTTTGGGGGGTATTTCAATTTTTTTTTTTTATGTTTTTAATAGTTTTGATGTTAAAAATAATTTTTTTAAAAATAAAAAATATTATCTTAATGCATTTCTAAAAAAAAAATAAACACTTTAAAAATAATTGGTACTACACTAACTACACTTACAAATAGCTCTAATTTTTATTTTTATTTTCTTAGAAACTCAAAAGTCACATTACATTTGTATAGAGAGACGGATTCCTGTACAGATAGGCTAAGAAATTCTCTGAAGCGGGTCTTGTCCATGAAACTGTATTTTTGCGTGTGCGTTGAAGCTCATATGAGACTTAAACACGTAAATAATCTAAATCAAAATAGACAAGTAAAATGGATGCAGCTTTTATTGAATTATTTATTTTAAATAGTTTAAATGAATTATTTAAAGAGAAAAGTGTGGATTATGGTATCGTGTGACTTGGACTCCTGATTTGGACATGCATATTTATGCCTGTATATGCTATATCGAAATTTGTAACGTTTACGTGTCTTTGTTCTAATTATTACGTAAGCTGTAAGCTGTAAGCTGTATATATAGGATAAATCTCTAAAATCAAGCCAATCATATAGTGCACGAGCAGGCTCCATAATATATATATATATATATATATATATATATATATTAGATAATTATACTTAGTTTTATTTACTAAAGAGTATGAAAATGCATTCATTTCCTCTCCATTTACCGAAACAAGGGGCTTAAAAGAATGATTAAACAGCGACGGAGACTTCTTTGTACGTACGTATAGTCTTGATATTTTTGTTAAAGAAAGATCGATAGAAATATCTTAGATGTCCCAGCGACAAATACTTGGTTATGATTATCCTCCTAGTCCTCGTCAAGTAGTGATCATTAATTTATTTGAATTATATGATTTTAATATATATATATAGTTTAATCATTCTTTTAAGCCCCTTGTTTCGGTAAATGGAGAGGAAATGAATGCATTTTCATACTCTTTAGTAAATAAAACTAAGTATAATTATCTAATATATATATATATATATATAATTAGGCACGCGTACAAGACAATGAATTCCTAATCTTTCTAACGTGCATTCAATCAATTTCAGATCCTACGATGTGGTCTGCAAGGTATCTCAAGGCAATGTGCTGCTGCTGCTGCTCTTCCACAGACGTCTATTTTATATATATGCGTTCTTCTTCAGACAAATTTGGCTAATATTTGCAAATTGCCGTAGGTCCTGCAGGAACGACGTTAAAACGGCAGATTAAAGATAAGAAAAGAATGACAGTAAAGCAACTGCGTTTCCATTGCAGAAGTTATTAGACAGTCTATTTCTTATGAAACAAAGTCAATGTGTTGCTGTCTTAATGGTGTGTTGTAACAGGCACGGATCCTAGTTATAGGGTTTGCCTTTGTATAATATTTTCTTTTATTATCAGATTAGATGGATGCAACAAACGTGTAATGAAACGAAACAGATTTTCCTGTTTAATTCACCATTACTTAAATTGAGACAGGAGTATCTTCATATACACTAGAATATTCCTGTAATAATTTTAAAATATTCTTTAACAACGTACGTAATGTAATTGATAATGTATTTTCATACAAAAATATTATTACTAGCCATGAGTTTGATTAATAAAATTATTGGATAATTATTATATGGTATATAAAAATAATCACGTGTTAGAATATAAAACAGTTAAGAAAGGTTTCATTCATTAATTGTAGAAAAACAAGTCCATAATGAAGAAGAACAGGTCAACCAGAACTCTTCAATACCAGCAGCCGGTTCCTAAAATAAAGGAGATAATGTTAACAACAGAAGATAAGATAACAAGCCTTTCAAATTCAAATGTATATCATGCTTAGGCTAACTAACATGATAGTTGTTGCATTATTGTAAAACTCTGTAAAACTCAAAGTCTATTTAAAGACAACGAGAATGAAGAAGAAGCATAGCTGAAGAATAAATACAACAGTTATTTAATCTTTCTCTCCAATCCACGTTTCATTCTTTATTTCTATATGGTATCAGAGCCTCTAAAAAGACCAACATCTATTTACTTTTGATTCACAATGACTTCCTCATCTTTCACCTCAAACAATTCTACCAATCCCCTTCTCTTTGTCCCATCCCTCTCCAGTCTCCCTTTTACCATAAGCATCAAACTCAACTCCTCCAATTATCCTGTATGGAAGGCTCAAACACTGCCTTACTTCAGAGGGCATGGTGTTTTTGGTTACCTTGATGGTACAATCCCCATTCCCCCACAAGAAATTGATACTCTTTATCCCAGCACAGGTGCTAGTATCAAAATCCCAAATCCCCAGTATGTTCAGTGGCTTCGACAGGATTCTATCATTCTTGCCACTATAAATGCCTTCCTCACTGAAGATGTTCTAACTCAAATCATGTCTTATACAACATCCCGTGAGGTTTGGCTTGCCTTAGAGCGCCCATTCTCTTCCATTTCACGTGCCAAAGCTGTCCAAATTCGCACTCAACTGGCCAATATTCGTAAGGGTTCTCTGTCTGCTAATGACTATTTTCTCTCCATTAAACACCTAGTTGACGAACTTGCTCTTGCTGGCCAACCTCTCACGGCTGATCATATCATCACTTACGTGCTTGCAGGACTTGGCCAAGAATATGATTCTTTAGCTTCTATCATCACCTCTCGTTCAGATTCTGTCACTCTTGAGGAACTCTACTCACTTCTTCTTATCAGTGAGTCCCGTATTAATCATAACAACCAGCCACTTCAAGCCACTCCTTTAGTTAATGTGGCTACAAAGCATCCTTTGCACCACCCCTCATCCGCTTCTTCCATCCATGCAAACTTTCACAATCCAAATCTTGAAACTGATTTTTACCGTGGCAGAGGTCGTCGTTCACGTTTCAACTCACGTAACCATGGTTCATCCACCTCTGTTACATGTTAGGTATGTTTTAAACTAGGTCATTCTACTATACAGTGTTATCATCAGTTTGAACTTTCTTATCAGGATCAGCGCCATAATAGAAACCAGCCTCAAGCCATGGTTGATGCACGTTACCACACTGTTGATAATGAGTGGCATCATGATACTGGAGCTACCCATTATTTAACCAATAATGCCAACAACATTCACGTGTTTAATGATGATGACAACAGCCAATATCATATTCAGGTGGCTAATGGTGCAGGTTTGGACATCCTTCACAGTGGCTCTTCCACTTTCTCTTCTCCTTCTAAATCCTTTTTGCTTAAACAAATTCTTTGTGTTCCTGAAATAAACAAAAATCTTCTGTATATTCATCATTTTTGTCTAGACAATAATGTTTTCTTTGAGTTTCATGCTTCTTTCTTCCTTGTGAAGGATTTTACTTGGGGAACATCTTGCATCGCGGTCCACTCAGTAATGGTCTTTACACCTTCTCTGCATCTCTAGCTCATCTTCAATCTTAAGGTCTATCCAGTATTCATGTGTCTGCCCAGCTTTGGCACCGTCGTCTCGGTCATGCTTCTTTTCTAGTCCTCAATAAAGCTATCTCAATAGCTCCTCGTAATAAACTTACTTCCATTTGTTCTGACTGTCAATTGGCCAAAAGCCATGGTATGCCCTTTAAACATGTTCATGTTTCTGTTTTGAAACCTTTGGAATTAATATATTTAGATGTTTGGGGCCCTACTCCTGTTTTATTCACCAATGGTGCTCGTTACTACATTAGTTTTCTCGATGATGCAACAAAATATTTATGGTTATTTCCCTTAAAACTCAAATCTGATGCATATCCTACTTTTATTAATTTTCAAACTGCTATAGAACGCCAATTTGATACAAAAATAAAAGCTCTGCAATCAGATTGGGGTGGGGAATTTCGTAGCCTCCATAAATATTTACACAGTCAAGGCATTAATCATCGAATAACCTGTCCCTATACCCATCAACAAGCTGGTGCAATTGAAAGACGTCACTGTTAAATTGTTGAAGTAGGTTTATTTTTACTTGCTCATTCAAAATTACCACAAAAATTTTGGGAAGATGCCTTCTTGACTGCTGTTTATATTATTAATCGATTGCCAACTCCAGTTTTACAAAATTAATCTCCTTACAAAAAGGTCCATAATCATGAACCTGATTATCATTTTTTGCGTGCCTTTGGTTGCGCTTGTTGGCCTTATTTACGTCCCTATAATAGACATAAACTGGATTTTCGATCAAAATGCTGCATATTTATTGGGTATAGTATTGCTCATCAAGGTTATAAATGTTTAGATGTCACTACTAGAAAAATTTTCATCTCCCGTCATGTCGTTTTTGATGAGTCCATTTACCTCTATACAGTACCTCCATCTAATTCATTCACACCTAAATTGGATCCTGTTGTTCTCCCACCAAATCATCACCTGTCATCCTCTAGTGCTCTTATTTCTGCAGGTACAATTACTCAGCCTCCTGCACCAAGCCAGCTACATATGGTCTCACCATCCCGTCCCTCAAATTCTCTTCATTATAATTCTGCCTCCCCTGCCAGCAATCCTATTCCATCTCCTCTGCAGAATAATACTGATCCAGCTCCATCACCTTCTCCACCTCAGCGGCCGGTTCCTGCCACTCATCCCATGATCACAAGAAGTAAAATAACATCCACAAACCAAAAATCTTATCTGATCACCATATTCGCTATCCCATTCCTAAAGCCCTCATGACCACACTCCAACCACAAAACAGAGAACCCACTTGCTATTCAACTGCAGTCAAACACCACCATTGGCATGAGGCTATGAACAAAGAATTTGATGCATTGTTAGCAAATGGAACCTGAACTCTGGTTCCCAAACCACCGACTGCTAATCTAGTTGGCTGCAAATGGGTTTACAAAGTCAAAAGGAAAGCTGATGGTAACATTGAACGTTTCAAGGCACGTCTAGTAGCCAAAGGTTTCCATCAACAAGAGGGTTTTGATTTTGGTGAGACATTCAGTCCAGTAGTTAAACCACCTACTATCCGTTTGGTGTTGTCTCTTGCAGTTTCTCATGGTTGGTTTCTTCGTCAAATAGATGTGCAAAATGCCTTTTTACATGGCCTTCTCCACGAAGATGTATTTATGACTCAACCTCATGCTTTGTTCATCCGCAATTGCCTCACCATGTCTGCAAGTTATAGAGATCTTTGTATGGTCTTCGTCAGGCACCAAGAGCATGGTTCTCTCGGTTGACTGATCAGCTGCAGACCATTGGCTTCATTAGCAGTCAGGCTGATCACTCTCTATATGTTTATCACCAAGGCTCCACACTCATTTATCTTCTCATTTATGTCGATGATATAATTTTGGCTGGGGCTGACATACAATCTATTAACCGTGTGATTCAGTTATTGCAGACCAAGTTTGCAGTGAAAGACATTGGTGACTTAATGTTCTTTTTAGGAATTGAAGCGATCGGAGACGCCAGTGGTTTACATTTATCCCAGCGCCGTTACATTCTGGATCTTCTTACCCGCAACAAGATGGACAAAGCAAAGCCACACTTGACGCCCATGTCCACCTCCCAGTTATTATCCAAATTTGATGGAATACCTTTTGCTGACCCACATCTATATCGCAACATTGTTGGCGGGCTGCAATACCTCTCCTTCACTAGGCCTGATGTTGCCTTTGCAGTTCATAAGGTTAGCAAATATATGCATAATCAGCTTGAACCACATTGGACAGCTGTAAAACGTATTTTGCGCTACTTAAAAAGCACAACCTCTCATGCGTTGTTAATTCAACCAAGTACTACTGTCAAACTTCATTGCTTCAGCAATGCGGATTGGGCATCTGATCATGATGACAGACGCTCAGTTGGTGCCTTTTGTGTTTATCTGGGCAAAAATTTAATTTCATGGGGGTGCAAACAGCAGCAAACTATTGCACGCAGTAATACTGAAGTAGAATATAAAGCTCTTGCTAATGCTGCTGCTGAAATTATATGGATGCAATCCTTGCTAACAGACCTTTATGTACAGCTTGTCCAGCCTCCCATTCTTTGGTGTGACAACATCGGCGCTACATACTTGACCAGTAATCCTCTATTTCATGCCCGCACAAAACATATTGAAATTGACTTTCACTTTGTTCGTGATCAAGTTCTACGTGGTTAACTTCATGTTCAATTTGTATCTAGCAAAGATTAGTATGCAGATGCCCTCACTAAGCCGTTGTCTTCCACTAGGTTTCTTCTTTTACATGACAGTCTCACTGTTCGCTCCTTACCCTTTCAAATGCGGGGGTGTGTAGAAGAACATGTCCATAATGAAGAAGAACAGGTCAACCAGAACTCTTCAATACCAGCAGCCGGTTCATGAAATAAAGGAGATAATGTTAACAACAGAAGATAAGATAACAAGCCTTTCAAATTCAAATGTATATCATGCTTAGGCTAACTAACATGATAGTTGTTGCATTACTGTAAAACTCTGTAAAACTCAAAGTCTATTTAAAGACAACGAGCATGAAGAAGAAGCATAGCTGAAGAATAAATACAACAGTTCTTTAATCCTTCTCTCCAATCCATGTTTAATTCTTTATTTCTATATTAATTATACAATCGAGTAACCGGACAACCTAAGAAAACTCTTTGCAATATATTATTATTACGATGATAGAATAAGTACGACAAATATAATTAAGTACTTTTTGATATATCATCATACAGAAAATATATATTTAAATAATTGATTGTATAAATGATTTATGATACTATTGATAGCACATATTATTTGCAAATATTTCAAACATAATTTTCTCAACTAAAAATCTCATAAATTTTATATTTTACAAACAAAAATGAAAATGAAAACTTGGCTTTTTCTCTACCCACTTCATCCTCAAAAGAAGCATTAGAGAATAATTTTATTGGAATTTAATAGATAATGACATGAATGGACTTGAACAAATAAAAGATTTTGATACTTGATAAGGTTTTTGGTAAAATTCACTGGTAAAAAATCAGGTTTGATCAACTAAAAGTCTCATAAATTTTACATTTCGCAAACGAAAACGAAAATGAAAATGAAAACTTGGCTTTTTCTCTACCCCTTTCGTCCTAAAAAGCAGCACTAGAGAATAATTTTATTGGAATTTAATAGACAATAACATGAATGGACTTGAACAAATAAAAGATTTTGATACTTGATAAGGTTTTTGGTAAAATTCACTGGCAAAAAATCAGGTTTGATCAACTAAAAGTCTCATAAATTTTAAATTTCACAAACGAAAATGAAAATGAAAACTTTGCTTTTTCTCTACCCCTTTCATCTTGAAAAGCAGCACTAGAGAATAGTTTTATTGGGATTTAATAGATAATGACATGAATGGACTTGAACAAATAAAAGATTTTGATATTTGATAAGTTTTTTTTGGTAAAATTCACTGGCAAAAAATCAGGTATGATCAACTAAAAGTCTCATAAATTTTACATTTCGCAAACGAAAATGAAAATAAAAATGAAAACTTGGCGTTTTCTCTACCCCCTTCATCCTGAAAAGCAACACTAGAGAATAATTTTATTGGAATTTAATAGATAATGACATGAATGGACTTGAACAAATAAAAGATTTTGATACTTGATAAGGTTTTTGGTAAAATTCACTGGTAAAAAATCAGGTTTGATCAACTAAAAGTCTTATAAATTTTCCATTTCGCAAACGAAAACGAAAATGAAAACTTGACCTTTTCTCTACCTCCTTCATCTTGAAAAGCACTAGCACTAGAGAATAATTTTATTGAAATTTAATAGATGATGACATGAATGGACTTGAAGAAATAAAAGATTTTGATACTTGATAAGGTTTTTGGTAAAATTCACTAGCAAAAAATCAGGTTTGATCAATTAAAAGTCTAATAAATTTTACATTTCACAAATGAAAATGCAAATAAAAACTTGGCTTTTTCTCTACTCCCTTCATCTTGAAAAGCATTAGCACTAGAGAATAATTTTATCAGAATTTAATAGATATTGACCTGAATGAACTTGAACAAATAAAAGATTTTTATACTTGTTAAGGTTTTTAGTAAAATTCATTGGCAAAAAATCAAGTTTGATCAACTAAAAGTCTCATAAATTTTACATTTTGCAAACGAAAACAAAAATGAAAACCTGTCGAACAAGCTAATATTTTCTCTACCCCTTCATCCTAAAAAGCACTAAAGAATAAATTTATTGGAATTTAATAAATAATGATCTGAATTGACTTGAACAAATAAAAATTTTTTTTACTTGATAATGTTTTTGGTAAAACTCATCGGCAAAAAATTAGGTTTGATCTATCTAAATTCAAAATAAATAAATATTTGAAAAAAATACATGTATACCAAACTAATTATTTACTAAATAGTTGTAAATTATAACATTCCAGTTCGGGTTATGGATACCCAATGATTACCTAGAACCCGATCACGTCAAGTTCGGGTATAAAGAACTTATGCCTTATCGGTTCAGATAGTTATTTTGAGTTTACATTCAGGTATAAATAATACAAAACTTAACTGTAAATATTTATTATCATCCAAAAAAATAAAAATAAGCCCGTGATTATGGAAAATAACACCAATACACAAGGAAATTTGAATAAAGCATCCTTGGAAAATTTATAGTACCATTTTTGGACTCGAAGGGGCATCTAACTTAGGTGACTCCATGCGTGATCAAACATTCAAACTCCATTCTGCGCCTTGGCCCTGTTGATTCTCCAGAGCACGAGGAGTAGGCTCGGTAAAGAGAAGTCTTCTCCCCCCTTCAATCTTTGACATCAACAGGTTCAAGCAACGACAGAAAATTAGTAATCACTGATAAGACTGATGTTTTGTGAACACCTGCACGCACCATTTCCATGGTGATCAATTCAGTGGCCCACGTTAAGAACTGCATAAAAACAACTGGGCCAACTTTATTGTTTCAAATCAGAAAATGGGCTAGCTTAAGCGTTGGCAGCTTCATGAGCATGGACCATCACTGTCAAATTAAGTTGGTCTTGAGAAGAATGTCAGGAAGGTCTGTTTTCCTAATCAAGGTTCGATTACAAAACATGCCCAGCCCAATATTTGGTCAGCTAAAAAAGAAGCATGCACTGGTTTAGCTAGGTTTTATGTAAAGTGTGAAATTTTACACGCATAGACTAGGCAAAACCCTTGAATTTACTAACGTGTTTGTTCAAATTATTCACGTTTAACCATCTCTTAAATTTGCTCAATTAGACTTTGTGTTTTCTAATTTTTTTCTCATTTTATATTTAGGCAACTACTAGGCCTTGCATTTTAAATTTTTTCCAGGTGGCTATTGCCCCTAAACCTAGTAAACATGTGGATAAGTATTCTATCTTTCTTCTATATTTTGTCTGTAATGTTACATTTAGTTAGTGTTTTAGTACAAAGAAGAAAAATACAAAATAAACATAAATATATTTATTTGAAAAGATAAAAACAAGGATATAAAGATAAATGAGTCATAACTAATTTTGTCTTTTCTGATTTTAGACAACAACAAAACGTTATCTAAGAGTTTATTTTTTTTTATCATCTTTCAGTGTCCGCGTTTAATTTACCAAATTTTTTTAAAAAAGAATGAAAGTGGACAAAATTAGAGAAAATAAGGTATATTGGATCAAATTTAAACATGGGATAAAATAGAATACTTCACTGCCTCCTACTTGTTACCACCTGACAATCCTAGACTACCTGGATCGTGTGTACTTTGAAAAAACCAGGATGCACGTTTGCAATCACATGCATTCTAATTCTAATATGAATGATGGTAAAGCCTAAAACTTATTGATTAGTACTTAAAAGTGCATTTTTATCAAGGTTTTATATCATCATTTTGCACTTGAAGTATCAATAACTCTTTAACTAGAGCATGATTTATAATAACATGTCTAATAATATAAGATATCTTTAATTTATGATAAATGTTCATTTTAAATGCAGGTCTATCACATAAATCAAATGATTGATTGATGAGTTTAACTACTGAAATTGAGAAGACAAAGAGAGGGCTAAGTTTAGAAAAGAGATGCTGGTTTAGTCCAAACTAGAACACAATTCGGTTATTGGATCATAACTAGAGTTGTAGAACTTGAATTTAGGTCTGGTTTATATGTATGGAAAGCTAAGACATAGTCCTAAAACTTCCATGAAGAGTCCAAGATTTGAAAGTGCAATTTGCGAGTTCAAATGGTAGCAACAACGGAGAAGTCGGAATCTGTCCTGCAGGCCAGACACTGTTCAGTGTTCAGCCCATATCTCGAGTTCTAGAAGTCCAAATGCACCGATTCTTGTTTTGTTGGAAAGCTGAGATAATTTCCCAGAACTTTCATGAAGACTATCTATTCAAATTCTGATATTAACAATGACATTTTGTTCAGACAGGAAGATAAGGATTGTCACCAGGTCAAGATGTGGCCACCCACTCAACAATTAGTCATCAAATCAATAGTTTCAAATTTTGGCCTCAAAAGGAGGCATTTGCCATGCATTTAGGCATCTTGGTTGTTCAGATCAAGATCTTACTCTTACTCTCTTTCTTTATATTTTGTAATGTTCAAGTTTTATTCCATGTTATATTTTCCTTAATCTTTTATTTATGCTTTTCATTTCCTTTACTATACTTATATAATTATGTTGTTATCTTGTTTATCTATGTCTCTCTTATTCATAATGTTCAACTAATTTTATTATGTCAATGTGAAAAGGTTACACTAATGGTGTAAGAATAAGTATAGTATAAACTCAACATGGACTTTAATGTTTGATACTAACATGTTTTGTATTTATTATCTTACTTATTCTTAATACCTTGCTTGTTAAATGGTTAATCTAGATTTGTGTTGAATAACCCTTGATACAACAAATACTAGCACTTTCATAACCCAACTGTATGGTATAACCGACATCTGTGCTATAAAAGAAACTTGATTTGTTATTAACATAACTTATCACCATGAATACCTGACCACATTTACAAGTATTGACATTACTCAAATAAGATAATTAATGTAATCATGTTAACAATTTATAATCCGATTGGAACCTTCTTTGTGTGTGTTTTCCAGTTGAATAATAAAAAGAGTTTATATTGTACTTATTTGAAATACCATTAGTGGATCCTCTAACCTTAACAATTGTTTTATATTTGTTTAAATCCTTACATCAATATTACATCTCAAAGCTCTCTTTAACTCATTTTTTGTTATTATCTATTTTTTTATTTGTAGTTTATATAGTTAACCTTCTTGTGGTTCGACCCTGATCTTGTTAGGTTATTTATTACTTCGACATTCCTGCATTTAGGAGAATACATTAATTTTTTGATAATGTCACCTATAATCAAGAGTTCTTAGAGACAATTTTCACATGCTTGGAGGAATGATCTTTGTCTCATGGGTGTTCTAGTCTTGTCCTTATACTTACACTTGTCCATATTCATAAAGGCAAGGCCAACATGGTATTGCTAGTGGGGTTGGCTGTGCTATTCCTCTTTTGGGGCACCAACACAGCAGGTTCTATCTCCTATCATATGGAGCCCCCGTCCTCGTTAATGTGCTTCAACTTTACTCTCTACCCCTGTGCATGGTCCAAGTGTTGCTTATTCTCGCTCGTTCGACCGACTTTTGATTTGTTATTTATGTTAGTTTTGACCAATATGGGAGCTAATTAACTTATACCATACAAAAGGCTGTGATCAAACTCAAAAAGCAAGCAAGCTTGGAGTGGTCAATGGTCATCTACTTTGTCTTGAAGCTCTTTGGGTAATGAAACAGAAAGAAATGGAGCATCACGAGGAAATCCATGAAAAGAACAATTCAATGCTTAGATCATATTTTTTCCAACTTGAGATGGGTTAAAGGTGTTAGGCTTGTTTCACATGTTATCTAAATATGAAATAATCTGAATTTTTATTAAGAAAATTTAACCTGTAGCTCTAGCTAAGGAAACAACTTAACCATTAAAGCTTGGACTTCAATTCCACTCGAAAGTTTATGATTCGAAAAAGAATGAGATAGGTTTGATCATATCACTTTGTGGATGGAATCCTTTAACGATACCTTCTCTTTAATATTGTTGAAATATTAAACGAAGTGGTATTTAAAAATAAAGTTACTTTAAAAATACATCAAACAATAATAATAATAAATTTTCATCAAAAACTTGTCTGGCCGCAGCTGAACCGAATAGGCACAAAACTCAAGTTGCAATCTTGGTTTCCACAGAGAATCTTCAAGACAACGATAAAATATAATGCAACTCTTGGTTAATAAATAAGTCCTTAGCCTTACAAAGGGCAGTGTACCAATTTGCATCCTACGTACCTTTTGGAGATTGAGGAACGTATCAGCAATAGCAATGTGACATGACTTCTGTAATTATTGGAAACTGTCCGAAAAGCATCGAATGACACACACAGGAGCTCATCATCAGGGGAGAGTTTATCTTGACTACCGCAGAAAGAACAGAAAAACAAAAAGGCATGGCTATCTCTTTGTTTATCTTGTAATTATATTCATATATTATCACTGAAGTTGATATGATCCACCCAGTGATTTGTAGAAGAAGGTCAAAATTCATGTATGTTTTTGCAAATTAAAATCAAGCTGTTATCAATGGCCAGTCGTGTCTTTCAACAGTAGGGGCAACAACCTCCAGTCTCATTGGTTCTGATTAAACCTACTTCAGTAAGAACAAAGTGCTTCGGTCATCATTAAAAAAATAAAAAGTAAAAAGCTTGGATAGACAAGTTCTTTTCTTTTCTCTCTTATTCTCTTCTCCTTGTATTCATCTGTCCTCACTCCCGATCAACGCAAGACAATGTACGAGCATGAGAGCCCTATTCTGTAGATTTTTTTATTGGCATTTTAAAAAAAAATTAATTTCGACCCTTGAACTAAACGATATATTAATTCATATTCTTTTTGTTATATTATATCTTAAAAATACTCGGGAAAAAAAATCAAATTGCTTTAAAAAGAAAGAATCCATTAATTATCATTTAAATATTTAATATTATTTGAAAATTAAATTTATAGATTTTGTTTTGATTGACGGAAACTCGACTTGAGGATTTTCTTAATTCTCAAATAAAAGAAAATAAAAATAAAATGGGCTTGACCAATTATAGGA
>Ga0325404_1002963_pt1 | contig 18115 bp, 15 predicted proteins | sample PopdelMetagenome_18_FD_205664 | JGI IMG/M metagenome (GOLD analysis project Ga0325404, IMG submission 205664) | Populus deltoides microbial communities from Bellville, Georgia, United States - Xylem-Control-R1 | ecosystem: Host-associated > Plants > Phyllosphere > Stem > Wood/Secondary xylem... | reverse complement strand
CATGACCTAGTTCGATGAAGTGAAAAAACATTTTTTTTCCATCAAGATGTTGTTTTGAGCCTTCATATATATAAAGTATTTTTCAAAACTTTGATTGATCCGCTAACCTACGGGTAAACTCGCTCTACTTAGTATTAAAAAAAACTAAAATTTTGTTGTTGAAATTATATATCACATCTCTCAAGTGTCAACTGATTTTTCTTGAAAAGAATCATATGTAATGGTGGTTTATTTTAAGTATTTAGAAGTATGGTGATTTTTATTTTTGAATACATTTTAAAAATAAATTTTACTTGAAAAGAAATCAAAATGATATTTTTTTTAGTGTTTTTTTTTTATAATTTTAATGTGCTAATATCATAATTAAAAGATGAATTATTTTAATATATTTTTAAATAAAAAATAATTTTAAAAAACAACATCCACCATAATACAAAATACAAGAAGGTAGGACTGAGAATTGCAAAATGACCACATTTTTATGAACCTAATTTGATGTCATATATACATCATTATTTAATAGTTATTGAATCATAGTTGAAACTGAAAGTAGTTTTTTTTGCTATCAATTCATAAGTTCATGATTGATTTGTTGTTTAGCGTACACACATCAATTTTCTTCTCTACAAAGTTTTGTTGTTGCAATCTCATCCCCTCCAATTACCTCGTGTTTTATCAATATTTTCTTTGTTTGTTAAAACAAAAAATGTTAGAAATCTTAACTGTAATTAGTTGTTAATTCCATCCCTTGTTATTTTATTTTATCAAATTTGATTTTTTTTTAAAAAAAATATTTGCTTGTTTTCTTTTGATCATTTTTTTCTTGAATTTGTTTTTTCAATTCTATCCCTAATTATTTTGGTTGGTTGAGAATTTGATATTATGATTTTTTCAAGATTACTTTTTATGGTGCAATTCGGCCTCATAATTTATATAGCAGGTTTTGAAGATTATACCGAGTATGACGTTTTAGATCTTTTAAATTATTTATTTTTAAATTTCATCCCTCAACATTCAACATTGAGTTTGGTGGAGATTGACTTTCGTTATTTTTTCTTAACTTTTCTTTCTATTATGTTTTCTCGATCTTATGTCATAGTTCATGGATTTTGTAGATTCACCAGGGTTGACTCGAGTCTTTTTTTATTATTATTATTTAAATATTATTTTTTCAATTTTGTCGTTCAATATGTATACTATCTGTCGACCTGACGAGTCACGACTAATCATCGGGGGACGATTAATTCAACTTGCAGAAAGTCAGCATGCAAAAGGTTGCATGAGTGTGGGTGTAAGTGCGAGTGTCGTTTGGGTAGAGACCCGGGTTTAGACATGTCTATACATCGTCTAGGGGAACACGATGACAAGACTTGTATCTGGATGTGCAAGAGTATCATCTGGAGAGGCTTTAGTGATGTGATTAAGTTTTAATCAATCATATTAATTAAGGTAAGGAATGGTTTGAGAATTGAGTTTTATAATTTTATTCATTTTGCTTTCAACGGGGTTAACCTCGTCTTACGACCAAGTTATAGATTTGACGTGCTGGCTCAAATAGACTCATGTCAATTTTTTTTTTGTTTTTTAAAATTGTTTTCTTTTTATTTTTTCCATTCGATATTTTATTTGCTAGGAATTGAGAATCATTTTTTTTTTCATTTTTTTCTATGCAATTATGATGTTCTCATTTAATTTTTACTTTGTTAACAAATAAGATCATTAGACCTTTTAAGAATATTGTAAAGATATATTTCTATAATATATATTGATAAGCTTTCATCTTTTATTAATATGCATTGAATTATTATTAAGTTTTTGTTTTGTTTTACGAAATGAACATTAATTTACACTTGTTATTAATATACAATGCATATTAATAAATGCATTACACACACACACACACACACACACACACACACATGTATGGAAGGCTGCTTGCCTAGTCCATTTCTGAAAATCACCACTGATTCTTGTTGATTTTCTCTTTGCCAAAATGAAGTTTGCTTTGCTTCAATCGCGTGTTTTTCTTTCATTATACTGCTTGAAAGCTGCCAATGGAATAGTTCCGTCTATTTTTTTTTTGGAGATTCAATCCTTGACACATGAAATAATAATCAAAATCCCTACTTTATTAAAGAGCAATGCCCCTTCGTATGTAAGGGATTTCCCTGGAGGGAAAGCAACTGGAAAATTTAGTGATGGAAAAATATAGTCCAACTTGATTGGGAAGTTAGCTTTAGCAGGCTGAGCTTGCATGATTACTTTCTTTAGTTTTAAAGCTCTTAACTGTTTGCATGATGCCAACTTTTCTAGTTATCATTATTTTTTCAGAAACATTTCTTTTTAATATTAAGAATAGATTACAAATGGTATATTTCCAATATGGTCCTTCAAGAAATTGATTTTTTCTCCTTAAGAAATAGTGTGAACATTCGTAATCTCTCATTTCTCAATATTGCACCCATCTCATGAATTCCTCTTAACCTAATTTTCCTTTATTTGTTGATGGATATAAGTCAGTTTTATCAATGGAATACTAATTGAATCTATTCAAAAATTACATATCAGAGCTTCAACAAGTCGTTGGAGAAGAGAGAGCAAATCCCATTGTATCAAGAAACCTATTTCTTGTTTCATTAGGAAATAATGATATTGCCATTACTTACTATTGACTTCATTTGGAAATAATGATATCAAGGTAGAAAAAATATAGTTACAATTGATGAATATGATTAGGAGAAATCTTTTAATTTTTGTTATTTGTAATTATAGTCGCATTTTAATTTAATTGCTATTGATTAAAAAGTGCTGACAACTTATTGCTTTCTGTCGGTGCAATGTTAAAGAATTTACATAATCTGGGATCTTGAAAAATTGGGTTTTTGAGTACGTTATCCTTGGGATGTCTGCCACCAGCTAGAGGGTTAACTAGAGAATGCTTTGATGATATCAACAATGGAGCCACTAGAGGCCCTAGGTTTGCTCCCTAGAAGTCACCAGTTCGAGTCTCACAAACCTTAGGGCTACTAGAGGCTTACATAGTCGTTAACTTTAGGGCCCGTGGGATTAGTCGAGGTGCGCGCAAGCTGGTCCAGACACCCACGTTAAAAAAAAACAATGGAGCACAAATGTACAATACCAAGTTATCATCTAAACTAATTAGTCGTCTTAACTGTAGTCTTACCAACTCGATGGGCTGTTTGTGAGGATGGTTACGATTGCTTTTAAAAGTGCTTTTCACTTGGAAATGCATTAAAATAATATATTTTTTTATTTTTTAAAAATCATTTTTGATATCAGCGCAACAAAATGATCTGAAAACACTAAAAAAATATTAATTTAAAGTAAATAAAAAAATTTTATTTTTTTCAAAAACGCTTTTAAAAAGCAAAAACAAACAGGGTTTCGACTCTCTGAGATTTTCTATCTTGAGCGATGTTTACAATAGTACCCTGCTTGTTGTCGTCCAAAATCCTGAAGCATGCATTAGGTAAGATATTCTATACAACAATTTCTCGTTTCTTTACCTCAGCCATGACATGATTGTTATAATTATATTATTAAAAACATCAAATTAACTAGGGGTGTTCATGGTCCGGTTTGGTCCAGTTTCAATCCAAAAATTCAACCGAACCGGAAAATATTATTTCTTATTAATATAACCCAAACCGAACCGAGAACCGGTTCGAAACAAACAGGTTTTGTTTGGTTTGGGTCGGTTTTTAAGCATAAAAACCAAAAAAACCAAATTAATCTTCATCACTAAGCTAAATCGAAGAAAACTTTGACATCAAATATCAATCTAGGCTATTAATCACGGCAACACTTAGAAATTCAAGAAAAGCAACCAGAAAAGGCAACCAACAATCAAAGTCTTCCACATAGGGGAAGGGGAAGGGGAAGGCTGAGAAGGGGGGAAAGGGAAAGGAGGTCCCAGAGAGAGCTGACTGACCATAAATTTTCTCAGGTCTTTGACTCTTTCTCCAGCTGTGAATGTTGTATTAGCTTTAGCAAAGCCTTTTCTTTTGGGGTATGTAGATAATCTCAAAGCTTGCCTCTGCCCAGCACAAGGATGGAACTAGTATAAGTTATACTGTATAACTATCAAAGGCAGGATTTCTTGAATAATGGTTCCCTCGTTATCTGAATTGTGAAACTGGAAGGGGAAGGCTGAGAAGAGGGGAAGAGAAAGGAAGGCTTGAGGAGGGGTGGCGGCTGGAAAGGAAGAAAGTGATTTAGGGTTCTGGGAAAGGGAAGGGAAAAAGGGGAAGGCTAGAGGGGGAGGGGGAGGGGGGATGACGGCTGGAAAGGGAAAAAGTGATTTAGGGTTCTGGAAAGGGGAAGGGAAAGGCTAAAGGGGGGTTGGCGGCTAGAAAGGAGGAAAAGGTGATTTAGGGTTAGGAATGGTTCTTTTTATACCTTTTTTTAAACCGGTTTGGTTTGGTCCGGTTCAATCGGTTTAAGCTTTTTTAAACAAGAACCGGACCGGACCGGACCGTGTGGTTTTTTTAATTTTTTAATTGGTTTATTCGGTTTTTTCTATCGTTTTGGTTTTTTCAATTAATTTTTTCTCGGTTTTTTTGTTTTAATTGATTGATCGGTTTTTTTAAATATCCCTAAAATTAACTGCTGATAATATCAGGATTTCAAGAAGCTGCAAGAGGGTGTTGTGGCATGGGAACCTATGAGGTGGGGATAGCTCAATGTACCTAGGCACTCCTACACGCATCCCAATATGTGTTTTGGGACGCTGCCTATCCATCTGAAAGAGCAAAAAGATTGATTGATTCTCAGCTCCTCCAAGAATATGCAAGCAGCTTCTCTAGATAATATCAACTGATTTTCTTGGATTAACGGATACCTTTCATATACTCTCCTTGCTTTAATAAGAGAAGATTTCTCAAGATTCCATGCTCTAGAAATTACTCTCTTTTTTTTTCAATTTAATGGTGTCTACTGTCAAAAAAAAAATTATGGTGTATAGAAAGTAATTAGTAGCATCTTATTAGTTACTCTTGGGTGTCCACTTTAAAAAAAAAAATAAACATAAAAAAATAGAGAATATAAAATTCTTAACTCGATAATATTATCTCCATCTAATATTTTTTTATCCTAGTTTTATTTATTTTTTATTTTTTAAAAGTGAGCTTCAAAAAGTAATTCAGATATCATTAGTTAAGCACCATAAAATTATTTTTTATAGTCAAGTTAATATTTAATTATATTATTAAATATTATAAAGTTATTTTCCCTTGCTTTTTTCCTCTTAAAAGACCCTTCCAAATGGACCTAGAATCATCGGATAAAATATGACCTTCATTAAAAAAATAAAAGGAATTTTATAAGAAAAAAAAAAACTTAAACTAAGTTTATAAGAAAAGATAAAGGAAACACATTTGTATGATCTAGGTTTTTACTGGGATATTATTACTTTCCCTTGTCATAACTAGGCCCAATGACTACTAAAACAGTAATTTGGGCTTGGGCCGTTTAATGTAATTCTCCCTTTTTGGAAAGGAAAATATATCACCCACTAGGCGAAATCATAAACAACAACGAACTCTCTGCCACCGTTTTTGACCGTAGATTAACATCGGTTCCACATAACCCGAAAACACGATAAAACAATCTGCTGCTACTCAGCTCGGGCTATTCATTGATCTGTAGATATCGTTGGAGCTTCTCTTAAGTCTCTCGATCGAAGAAATGTCGTCGAGCAGGAAATTTACTCTGAAAAGCTCAGACGGAGAGGCTTTTGAGGTAGACGAAGCTGTAGCGCTTGAATCGCAGACTATAAAACACATGATCGAAGAAGATTGCGCTGATAACGCTATTCCTTTGCCTAACGTTACAAGCAAGATTCTTTCTAAGGTGATCGAGTACTGCAAAAAGCACGTTGAGACTCCGAAATCGGACGATCGCCCTTCTTCCGCTGATGATGATCTTAAATCTTGGGATGCTGAGTTCGTCAAAGTTGATCAGGCCACTCTCTTTGATCTCATCCTGGTTTGTTCTTAATTTTTTTTATGGTTTTTAATTAGGTTAATTAATTGCTAGGGTTTGATTTAATTGTTTTACTTAATTTCTGGGGTTGAATGTCATAGCTTTATTTTATTGTTAGAACCTTATTTAATTGCTAGGCTTAGAGTTTGAATTTATTTTTAGCTGATACTAGAAGTTGGGTGGATGTTGAATTAATGGAGTCTAAAGGCTGTGGTCACTGTATGTGTTTGCGCTTGCTGTGGAAGGTTTGGGAAGAGATCTTAATATTCTAATCTGCTTGGATTTGTTTAGGCTGCCAATTACTTGAACATCAAGAACTTGCTGGACCTAACTTGTCAGACAGTGGCTGATATGATCAAGGGCAAGACTCCAGAAGAGATCCGTAAGACATTCAACATCAAGAATGACTTTTCACCAGAGGAAGAGGAGGAGGTTCGGAGAGAGAACCAGTGGGCTTTTGAGTAGAAGGAAAGGGGTTTAATCTATTTCTATAATTGCCTTTTTCTGTTGGACGTGGATTGATGTTAAGGTTTTAATGTTTTGCAAACAATTGTCATTTTGTTTTCTTGTCTTGTGTCATTCTGTAATAGTTTCAAGGTGTTGATATGGTATTTGTTGTTCCTTTATGATATCTTTGTGTTTTAGATTGCCTAATTATGCCATCTTGTCTTACCATACTGATGCTTTACTATCAATTCTTTGGCACCCACAAATTCAGAACTTGGAAATTGGTTGTATGCGAGAAGGATAAGATGAACTATTTGGATTCATGTTGATGTTAGGAATAAAACTGATCATTCTTAAGATTCATGTGATTATAGTGAAATTCAGGTCCCTTGCAGTCTTTTTCTATTCACTAGGTTGAGAGATCTCAATGAGAAATATAAATGCAAGACTCAGGAAGCTGTGTTGTCTTGCGCAACAAGCATTCTTATATATACATTGAGCTTGAGATATATAGTTTGAGCTTTTATTATCTCAAGCATTCTTAAATTTATTACTTGTGAAATACATCTTTCTGATGCAGCTGTTTTGTGAATTACCTACTGCTTGCAACAAATGGAGTGCGGACTTTAAGTTTTTTGTTAGTCCATATAATTGACCCAAACACGTCTTTGGGTAATGAAGGGACAGTTCTAGTGAAAATTACTTGATAACTCAATCTCTGGCTGTTCTTCGTAAATTGCAGGCTAGTTGGGCTCACGGTGATGGTTAGACCGCTAGGTGCTTCAATGGTTAGAGAGTATGTTGAATTACCATCTCCAGCAACATTTGTTAGGGTTCTGGTAATATTCTTGCTCTGCTTTCCAGTGAGGTTGAAAACTGCTATTGACGGGTAGTTGATGTTGGATATCAAGTCGACGCTTGATTCCTTAGGACAAGTAAAACCATCTGGAACGTCTTTGGAAATAACTTCAATTGTGGATGTGTTGTACCCGTGATAGCATAGGAAGTTTAAGTAGTCAGTGGTGGTGGTTTCATAAACCAGCCCTGGTTGCAATGCTCCACTTGTGCTTATTTCTCCTGCCCCATAATCATAAGCCGTGGCTATAGCACCTAATTGTGCTGTTATTGGGGCCTTCATATTGTTTATCTGAGATGCTGTAAGCAAGGGAAAGAAAACGGAAGAGGAATTCTAAAATTAATATGAAATAATGAAATATTAACTAATTAGTTTTCCTGTGCTTGTCATAGATCTTTACCTGTTGACATAATGGCAGATTTGATTGCAGAGGGGCTCCAAGAGGGGTACTGGGATTTGACCATAGCAGCCATTCCAGAAACATGCGGACATGACATGGAAGTTCCCGAGATAATGTTGAATTTTGGGGATTCTTTACCTTTAAGAGTCACTTCTGTATCGTTCGCCATCCAAGCTGCAAGTATGTCTACTCCTGGAGCCGCAATATCAGGCTGCAAAGCAAGAAGACAAGAGAACAATTTATTCACACATATACTGAGGTGAGGCTTCTGTGACTTGTGGGAGATGCTATTCATGAATCCAATGAAATAATTTGTCTAGAAGAACTGGCTTTGCCTTGAGGATATTCCTTGAGAGGGAGGAAGGCCCTCTGGATGAGAAGTACGCGATAGTAGGTGCTGGCTTGTATTGTGACACCACTGTGCTAGGTAGGATCGTTGCAACTGGATTTCTGGGAAAATATAAAATTTATCAGAAAACAAGTTGCCATAATCAATGTAATGAATTTGTTACTCGTACAGTTACAGGTAAAGATTGCACCAAGATAATAGCATGTCTTACTTGGTCGAGTTAAGGTACGAAAGGATCCCGGGAGCATCCTTAGAACTAATCACAGTCAAAGGGAATTCATTGTAATTAGATGCAACTCCGCTCATCTTGTCATCAACCAAAACAAGACCAATTCCTCCCAAACTCTGCACTTCGTACTCCTTATCATAAAAGGAGTATGAATCGTCATCATTGTCACAGAGGACAATTTTTCCTTTGATCATTTCCCCATCCATAGAATCTGGGTTGCAGTTTCTGAAACAAAACATGTCTTGTGACGTATGTATTGGTGCCAATGCCTAAGATCCATGTGAACTATATTGTTTTGTCATCTTCGATAGAAAAATAAAAGGCTATCACATAAATATAGCACACCTAGCCTCACTTTCGGTTGCATCAGTCTTCTTAGCTGACTTTCCATAAACCAATGGATGTATTGGAGATGTTCCAATATTGGCAAAATTTATGGCTTCACCCTGAATTGAAATAAGAACACTCATTATGTTTCAATTGATATGATCTTATTGGTTGAAAGATTGCTAATAGAAAAGGTGAAAATTATAAAGGACAAGAAATTTAGTTGCTGCTAAAAAATTCCATCACCTTGATCACCTTTCCCCCATCGAGCACAACGTTTGACTCAAATTTACGGTCTATGGTTGTAGCAGCAACTGTCAGAATCCAGGGTGCAACATTTGTAACTGTTTCCTCGGATGGACCATCATTCCCCGCAGAGCAGACCACAGTGATCCCATTTTCAGCAGCATGGAACGCTCCAATGGCTATTGGATCTTCCTTGTAATCGAGCATGAATGATGCTGGTGACCCTAGTGATAATGATAGTATATCAACACCATCTTTAATGGCATCACTGAATGCAGCTAATATACTGGACCCATGACATCCATCTCGTGTACACACTCTGTACATAGCAATCCTTGACCCAGGGGATCCACCTTTGGCAGTCCCAGTAGCTAATCCGTAGTAAGATGCATCAGGTACCACAGTTCCTGCTGCAGTGGATGCTACATGAGTGCCATGCCCAATCATATCTCTTGGTGTATTATCTAGTCCGTCTTCGTCATCGTCGGGGCTATTGTAAGCTCTTGCTCCGATTATTTTCCTGATGAGGATCAAAACCTTAAGGTCATGGATAAACATATGCAAACCAATGGAGGACAGATTTCCAAATCCTAGTTGACAGAGCAGGTTTTACCCATTACAAAAATCATGAGCATTGACACAGGTACCGTTCCAGCGCGACGGTATTGGACCCAGATCCTTGCCACTAAAACTCTCAGACTCGGGCGAAATACCTATATTACATATAACTCGAAGCTGTACGTCAGTTTTTGGGAAAGAAATGATGTTTCGGAATGAGTTTATATAGCTAAGGACAAGAGATTTCACCTGTGTCTAGGATTCCAATGATCGAATCATATCCTCCAGAAGATGAGTTGGAGTCAGAATTGGGGCTTGAGTCAATCACTACATCGGTTCCGTATTTCAGGAAATCCCATGAACGAGTTGTGTGGAGTTGGTAGACAGGATCACGAAAAACAGATACAACTCCGGGGGTTTTAGCGATTGATTGAGCCTCTGCTGCTGATAAACGAGCTGCAAACCCTGAAATTCCATGTACATAACTCTGCACTAGAGCATTCTTTCTCCTAGCAAGCACAAACATATTCAGTTTATCATGAAATTCCATCTGCAAGTAAAAACAGTCTTCTCATCGTTTTCCTTAGATTGTATTGTCTCCTAAAACCCTAATAGGAAAAAACACAGAGCGAACTTAGTTTATAGCAAGTGGGCTTAGACCAAAAAGTCTTCATTTATTCTATAGAGTTATCGTCACTTGGTCTTAGCTAGCTTAAAAATAATAGCAAAAGCTCGACACAGGCAAAGTTCTTAATTAAAAGCTAGAATATTAGTACTGACACAACTTAACCAAAAAAAGAGAGTGATATTCCTAATGTATTCACCGTTTCAAGACAGAGCTCAGAAGCTGGGCATGATCATTCTTTGAAGAACCAGTCGCAGCTCCCATGTAAACAATATAAACACCATCCTTCTCTCCCTCAGCTGCTCCTGCTGATTCTACCAGAAATGCAACAAAGAGGATAGGAAACCATACATAGCATATGGTATAACCTTTCATTTTAGCTGATCGCCAGACCTCTCTAGTTTAGTGAATCAGGCTGGATGTAAGTGAGGAAGCTATTAGCTAGACAGCCATCCACTGCTTCTTATAATGGCAGGATGGTGCTTGTGTGTGATGGTTGGCAACCGCAGATCCAATGTCATATCCACCCGAAGTGCGCTATTGCTCAGCTTTTGCACTTAGAAATCTGGATATGGTGGTGGTGGTGGTGCTGGTGGGGTGGTGACGGTGCATGGAAGTGGAAGTGGTGGTATAGGTGAAGGTACAAGATATTTTTTTCGTAAATGCTTTTAGGCACCAACTAAATGTGCCAGCATCTTGAGCATAAAAGGAGCAAAGAAGCTTGGCAACGGAACAACTCCTGTACTAAAAATATGTTGGTTCGCTGGAAAACAATTTCTTTTTGGCAAATGAATATTAAGAAAATAAGTTTTTTATGGTATTTGAATGTCCCAGGAAAAATAAATTGAAAAGTTTGTTGTGGTTATTGAAAGTAAAATTATTTTTTGTATTATCCATACTATATGACCTAATATGTATGGATATTATATAACATGATATGTTATTTATTTAACGTATTTTTTAATGATTTTATAAAATTTATTAGGTATATTAAAATATTTTTTATCAATATATTTTATGTACTAATATATTGTGCTATATATATGTATATAATTCCCAGGTTATAGAATTAACTTGAGTTAATTATTTTATTTAAAATGATGTTATTTTTTTAAAAAAAAGATCATTTTTTATCCAAGTTTAGGCAATTTAATTGAATAATGAGTCAATGAATTGTGAATTAACTCTTCAAGTCATTTAATTTGAAACGAGTTAATATTCAAAATTGTTTCAAGGTGAATGAATAAAATAAAACTCTAATTGTCGAGTCATTGAATAAAATCGAGTGATGCAGAGTTTAACAACTATATTTCTAAAGCTCTGTACAAGTGCGGTCAGTTGTTTGTTCTAATAAAATACAAAGAAGTTGATAATCAATCTCGAATGTGTTTTCCATTTAGGACCAAGCACGTTTAGTACTTTTTGAGACATAAAGAGGGACAGTAATTACTTCTTCCAATCATATTTTTGGTGCACGCTGAGTATGACTTTCACCATTTTCATAGTTAATGGGGAATCAATTTTGGCAACCTTATGTATATACAATGGTTTTAGACTTCGGAGAGGAATCTCTCACGGTGAGTAAAACGCACCAAAATTAGGATAACACTCATCAAATCAAAATCTTTCCCTGCCCCCACCAAGATTATGACCCTCATATTCTTGTTAAAAAACCCTTCTTCGGTCAATTTTGATTTTTTGTCTGTCGATCATAGATTGTGATTTGCAATTCAAAATTATGACCCACGTATTTTGGACCATAATTTTTTATATTTGCAATTTGGCACAGGTATACTTATTTTTATTACTTGTAAAATGCCTGTGATGAAGAGATGGTTGGAGTGAAAATCAATTGATAACTCAGTCTCTGTGCATTCTTCGTAAATTGCAGGCTAGTTGGACTCACTGCGATTATTAGACCGCTCGGTGCTTCAGCGGTTAGAGAGTCTGTTGAAGTAACCATCTCCAGCAACATTTGTAAGAGTTCTGTTAATGGTCCGACTCTGAAATCCAGTGAGGTTGGAAGCTGATATGGACGGATAGTTGATGTTGGAAATAAGATCGACGCTAGAGTCTTTTGGACAAGAGAAAACACCCGGAACATCCTCGGAAACAACTTTAATTGTGGACGTGTCAGTAGTCAATGGTGGTGGTTTCATAAACAAGTCCTGGTTGTAATGGTCCAGTAGTGCTTATTTCCCCTGCCCCATAATCATAAGCTGTGGCTATAGCACCTAATTCTTTTGTTATTGGATCCTTCGTATTGTTTATTTGAGATGCTGTAGGCCGGAAAAAAGGAAGAAAAATGACTCAAACATTAGTGTGGAATAATGGAAATAATTGTATTCAATGTTGCTTGTTGTAAATCGTTTTACCTGTTGTCGTTATGGCAGATTTCATTGCAGAGGGACTCCATGAAGGATACTGGGGTTTGACCACAGCAATCATTGCAGAAACATGTGGACATGACATGGAAGTTCCTGAAATCACGTTGAATTGTGGGGATTCTGTACCTCTTAGATTCACTTCTGTATCATTGGCCTTCCAAGCTGCCACATTGTCTGCTTCTGTGGCTGCAAAGCTAGAAAACAAGAGAACAATTTGATTACATATAAACTCAGGTGATTCTTCTTTGATTCGTGGGAGATATTATTCATGAATCCAATCAAATAATGTGTCTAGGAGAAAGACAGGCTTTTCCTTGAGGATATTTCTTGAGATTGAGGAAGGCCCTCTTGATGAAAAATATGCCACGAAAGGTGCTGGTTTCTGGTAGGCAGGTTGTTGCGACTGGATTTCTATGATGTCAGCACATAAATTGCCATATATTTGTAATTGATATAGGTATCGAGATAATAGTGTGTATCTTACTTAGTTGAGTCTATGTAGGCAAGGACCTCTGCAGCATCCTTTGAACTGATCACAGTCATCAGAAATTCCATGAAATTGTCTGCAAATCCCCTTGTCTTGTCATCAACCTAAAAAATACCAACCCCTCCCAAGCTCTGCACTCCCTCTTTCTTGACATACTGCGATCGTGTATCGTCGTCATTCTCACAGATGACAATCTTTCCTTTGATCATGTCACCAACCATAGAATCTGGGTTGCGGTTTCTGAAGCAATACATGTTACATAGCATAAATATTGGTGCCAATATTTTAGGATCCATGTAAGCTATTTGTAGATTTTTTTAATGATACATCTTTAAGCTGTGTTGGTAATCGTTTGTCACCTTCGTGGGCTAAATAAGGGGTATATCACAAAAATTGCATACCTAGCCTCATTTTCACCCGCATAAGTGTTCTTAGCTGACATTGCAGACATCAATGGATGCAGAGGAGATTTTCCAATATTGGCAAAATTCATGGCTTCGCCTTGAATTGAAATGTGAACTCCCTTCATGTTCAATTGACTCAATTTTATATAGGATCGATCATTTCTTTATATACAAAAGTAAAAATTAAAGGTAATGAATGGGACTCAATTTCTACTAAGAAACATCATTACCTGGATCACCTTGTTTCCACCCAACACAACATCAGACACAAACTTCCTGTCAATTGCTGTAGCAGCAACGGTCCAAATCCAGGGTGCAACATTGGTAAATGTTTCTTTGGTTGGCCCTTCATTTCCTGCAGAGCAGACCACGGTGATCCCATTCTCTACGGCATGGAAAGCTCCAATGGCTATTGAACCTGGTGATAATGATAGTATATCAACACCATCTTCAATCGCATCGCTGAATGCAGCTAATATACAGGCACCTTTCCAGTGCGATGGTATTGGGACTCAAATCCTTGTCGTTGAAACTTTCAGACTCGGGCCAAATACCTGTGTTACAAAGAACTCCCAGCAGACATGTCAGTTGTTGAAAAAAGGAATGATTCTGCGTTTACCATTGATTTTAGGTAGTGAGTATGCGTTCACCTGAATCTAAAAATCCAACGGAGGTGTCGGATCCTTGAGAGAACAAGTTCGAGTCAGAATTAGGACTCGAAATAATCTCCAGACCGGTTCCATACTTCAAGAAATCCCATGAACGAGTTGTGTGGAGGTGATAGACAGGATCAGGAAAAACTGATACAGCTCCAGGTTTTTTAGCAATTGATTGTGCCTCTGGTGCTGTTAAACGTGCTGCAAACCCTGAAATTCCATGCTTAAAGCTGCGCACTAGAGCATTCTTTCTCCTAACAAGCACAAAGAAATGTTGGTTCAAGTTATTATTACAATTCAATGTCCCAAAAACGTTATGAGATGAAATTTGGCTACGAAACCACTTATGCTGTTTAGGTGGGCGTCGCTTTCCAGTGGAGGGCGATGCTTGTATTATTTTTGTCCATATGTCAATAATTCCCAATGGAAAATGATTCATAGTTAGGACAAGTATTTTTCAAATATAATAATTAATAGCTAGGATATATATAAATTTTAAAAAATATTAATTACTATTTTTTTTAATCTAACATTCTATTATTATGGAACATTTTTAATTTAGTCAATGCATTCTAATTATATGTGACGTGAATATAAGTTAAAAATATTTACATGAATTAAAGTTTTATAAATCGTTTTATAATAAAGCATGCCCTTTTTAATATTGTTAGTGTTTTTCTAAGGGTAAATATAATGTAAGGCAATAACTAAAAATAGCCCACAAGAAATTATTTAAGGATTCAAAATGAATTTTATTTTATTTAATTATTTTACTATTTTGTGTTTTTTAGTGTGTTGTTTCCAACACACCCATTATGAACCATTTTTATTTTAAATAGTTTTTTTTAAAAAAAACTTATACGTGATATGGATAAAAACTAACTATGCATACATAAATAATAATAAAAAAAGTCTTCATCCAAAAAAGTAAGTCACGACTTTGATCAAATAGATATTAAATTATTAAATTTAATGATTTGATAGATTTTGATTTAATTTAATTATTTTCATATTCTAATGCTTTATATTTTTATTGGCTTTTTTATAAGCCTTTTTAGAGCTTTGATGGTCGAAATAAAATACCAATAGCACCACATAGTTTATAAGGGATTTAAATAGATTATTTTGTATTATTTAGAATTTTATATAATCTACAAGATTTTAAAAAAAATGAACTTATATTTTAAGGATTCATTCTAAAAAATCACCTGTTCATTAAAAACTAAAAATTTTAATTTTCAAGAATTTTAATTATTCTTAATTAGAGGTGGGATTGAATTTAACTATAATTAGAATATCCATGGACACCGAAAGCCCGTCTTTTTGATAATATATATTATAATATTAGTTTTGGATGAATGATATGATAGTCAATGATAAGGCTTAGGTGGTTTGTAATTTATGTATAGCAATGGGATTTTGCTAATTTGTAAGTCGGCACTCAAGGGAGTACTGTAGCTGACGTGCTAAGATTCCCAGCTGGGAAAGATGGAGCCCAAGAACGCGAAGATGGTAGCAATCAACATCTTGAACAGTGTTGCTTTCTATTAATCATCAAAGAGATATGTTCCATTTTGAGACATATAGGGCCAGTAATTGCTTCGGCAAATCATATTTTTTGTGCTGGCTCGGAGTGACTTTTTATCATTTTCTAATTTGGTGACGATAATTTTGGTCAGGAATCAATTTTGGCAACAAGGTATAAAGTGCTGTTAGGGCCGAGTAGAAAGGAACCTTGCATGATGAGCAAGATGTAGGTCCGATGTTACTATGTCTCGACTGAGTCTTTTAATCAGAGTTGTTGCGAGTGCGCCACTACCTCCCAATAAACTACCAAAATTAGGGTCCACACCTTCCTGTTTGCACCCTCTCTCGAGCATTATATATACTGATTCTTTACTGTAGAAGATTGAAATATACCAAAGGAATATGATGTCGGTGTTCTTGTAAAACTTCATATGTATCGGTATTGTTGAAGGAATTGTTGACGGAAAATCATCGTTCATATTATTAATGGAATTGTTGATAAAAAATCATCGTTGAGAAATATCCTGTCGAGTTTTTTTTATTCCATCAGAAATCAGAATCTTCAACAAAACTCTCACGCTAAAAAACCAAATTTTACCATTTATTTTCTGTCGGCAACTTCGTTGCCAGTTACATTTCTAATGAAATAAAGATTTATAAAAATTGTAAAAAGTCCATCACAAATTTGATATGTTAAAATACCAATGGAATGGCCGGCAATTTTGTTTTATTTCTATTTTTGTTTCATCGCCGTTTCTGTCAATAATTATGGACAAGAAAATTTTGGTGATGAAATATTTTCTGTGAGTATTTTCGTTGTGTTTTTTCTCAAGTTTCGACTAGTGTTGAGCTTTTTGTTCTCCAATCAATTCATACCTCTGAAAATTCAAAGATTCTTTTAGAGAGCAACCTTCATTATGTCTTTAATGGATTCCGATGTACCTACTACACATGTATCGAAGAGTTCCATTTGGTTGACCTAAAATGTAACGCGTGCCTTCCAACTTCGACGGTTTTATTTCGATCATCGGAGTTCAGATGTACTCCGACGAGGAAACTTGGGCACCATCTTTCTATACGATTTTTTTTTTATTAAAACCTGTTTTTAAGATTATAATAAAAAATAAGGAAAGACGTTTTATTAAAAAATATATTTGTTTCTCTTTATTTTAAATCATTAAATATATTTCTCATATTTATTTTAATTACCTTCAATTTTTATGCAATAATATGGATAAAAACAATGTATGTTTTTTCATTAAAAAATTACATTAATCATTTAGACTAAGAAATTATATATATATATATATTCCAGGTTCTAGATTGTTTTTTTTTTTAGGAAAACTCATTTTTATTTCTATATAGTTAAATAAAAAGTCAAATCGCACCACTCATGACACCGAGATAAATTATATATATATTTGTCTTTTATTTTTTTAAAATAATATATTTTTATTTTGATATTTAATTAGTATTAACAATTTTTTTATGATGGACTAGTCTAATATAATTTTCAATTCATCTTATTAAAAAATATATATTAACTTTTCTATTATTAATTAAAAACTCTCAAGATGTAAAAAAAAAGGTTCACAGCGCCTACTCGTTATTCTTTTACATTGAAAATTAAATAGAAATCCTATTGATAGCATAGCACGGTTAACTAGCTAGTAATCTTGTATTTAAATACACAGAAATAGAGTCTATGACTACTTTTGATTATTTAATATAGGTACTCTGTTTATGTAAAATAGGAGAGTATAAATATTGATATACCAAAATAATTTCCAAATAATTTTCACTCGTTTTTATGAGATCAATAGTATAATTTATTCGAAAAAGAAAATATTTTTAAACAATTTTAATTATTAAAATTGTATAAAAAAATCACTTAAATTTTGATTATGAAAATAGGTCTTAAATTCAAATATAATTCTACCTGAAAAATTGAAAAATTGACTCGGGAATCAAGAAACTCAAGTTATGACCTGAAACAAATTTAAAATTAAATAATTAGTTAACCTGATAAAAGTAGACTGATTGTATTAAAACCCCACTGATTTGATTGATTTTGACTTGTCTAATCCTGATTAAATGATTGTAAAATCCTTAAAATAAAAAAAATAAAAAATAACATTATCTTAGTTTTTATTTTCAAAAATGATTAAGCAGATGTTTCAGTAATCCAAACTCTTTCACTAGATAGATGAAATTCTAAATAATATCTAAAATTAATACTTATTTACACCTCCAAACCACAGTAAAAAAAATGAATAAAACTTTAGTCAACTATCTCTTAAATATTTTATTTTCAACGGCTCCCACGAGGAGAGTCGGCCCAATTTTTCCAAAGGCATTGATTTTTCATTGCTTCCTCCTTTCCTAGCAAGGACCCCAACATCATACCTTAATTTTGTACCAGGAAAAGACAAAAATTAAATAAATAAAAACTAGGCTAAATAGAAATCACAAACAACAACGCTTTGACTAATGTTGCCCAGATGAGAAGGATAAACTAAAACAGCCAGTCAAAAAAGGCCTCGTGACATACTGAGCATGTACCAGCACGTGCTTCTCACGTGAATTGAATGCTCTGTTTTAAAATCATGTTTTT
>Ga0325404_1002961_pt1 | contig 18116 bp, 11 predicted proteins | sample PopdelMetagenome_18_FD_205664 | JGI IMG/M metagenome (GOLD analysis project Ga0325404, IMG submission 205664) | Populus deltoides microbial communities from Bellville, Georgia, United States - Xylem-Control-R1 | ecosystem: Host-associated > Plants > Phyllosphere > Stem > Wood/Secondary xylem... | reverse complement strand
ATGACATAAAAGGTAGAGCAATAATTACATAATAAAGCAATAAAGAAAAACATATTAGATGTAAAATAATAAAATATATTTTTCATTTATTAATCCAAGACATGATCATCAATGGAAATATGAAAGCGAAAAAAGAATTAAATGATGCAAGTAAAATTTCATCCATTGAAATATGATTTCCATAATAATTTAGATTTTAACACTCAAACTATGACTAATGTAGTTGCAAATAAAGCGTTGATGAGAAAAAACATGGTGAGGCTAATAAGATGGTGGAGGCCATGGCTTCAATTCATTATCAATGAAATTTCAAGAGACAAATGTCAAGGAAACTACTAGGTATTCATAAGATAAATGTTATTACCTTTTTAAATGTACATATCAATTAGCCAATATATAAATATATTGGAAAACTTAAGCATTAATGATCTCTATTAAAAAAGTTTGATTTGAGAGATATGTAGTGGACCATAAGCAATTGTTAACTGTCAATTTAGCAACCTTTTTATTATAGTCTTTTCAGAACAAGAACACATTGTGTCTAATTTTCAGAGACAACACAAACTCCACTCCAACACTTATAACCTAAGCTGGAAAAATCATCCAAATTTCTCTTAGAGCAACAACCAAAATACATTGTAGCCCTAAAAGATATGAATTTGATATCTAACCTAGCAGTTCTATCACAACAAATAATAAACTAATAGACCTCCTAGTAACTAAACAAGACAATAATGAAAATAGGCATCGAAGAATATTTAATACTCAAAGCATAAATTCAATAATGAAAACAAATTAGATCTCATAGTTTCGTTGATTCTAAACCTTCTATTTTCTTTAACCAAATAAAAATTTAGTTATATAGTACTGTGATTGAAACTCGAAGGAGAAAAAGAAAATAGAGAAGAGGGAAGAAAGTGGAGAAAGGATAGAAATCTAATCTGATATCGTCCCACCTCTTTTACATGTTTTTCTCTCTCTCTTTAGAAGCCTATAAAATCTCCTAAAAATACTCTCAATATTATCCTTCAATAATAACAACCAAATTTGAATAGTTAATGAAATTATTAAATAATAAAATAGAGTCCTAATATAACTAGAAAAATGATGTCTTTAGCTGGAATTCATGCACCAAATCTAGAAACTTCTGAAAGTAAATCACATTGTAATAAATTTGCATGTCAGGGAACATTCTAGCACATTAGAAATATAAGTGCAGCGACATTATGTCTAATTATGGCCTAGTTTCAGTCAGTATCTCTCAAAACTCAAAACATGAAAGTTGTATAGTTGTTTCTTAAGGTTCTACAACATTTTGAATTTTCTAAATTGGAGTTTAGATGAGAGAGTTATGCCTAGATTACAAAGCTATGTCAAAATTGTCTAGAATTGCCCGATTTGCTTCGTTTTGCCCGTAACCCCTCTATTTGCATCATAAATCGAAAAATAAATACGATGAGTACATTTAAGAACCAAATAAGTATAAAATACTAAACCTTAAGAAATAAAAATATGGCATTTAGCATTCTTATGACTAGGTATATTCCTTTAAGTTTTTAGTGTTATATATTGTATTTAAGGCTCCTATGGTAGCCTCCTCTCTTTGTCAAGTCCAACAAGTCATCAATCACCAGTTTATGTATACCTCTTTATTTCTACCATTTATTACTCTTATAGTTGTTTGTTTCTTTTATTTTTTTGGCATGATATACTTGTTATGGTGTATTTTTTAGTGTTAATACATGGTTGAGATTCCTATTGTCTTGTGATAAAGTTGAAAGTGCTTATGTAAATTGATAATTTTCTAGTTGTGGAATTTGGAATGGGGTTTACTAATTAAAGTCCACTTTTCTGTGAACTCGAATGAAAGTTTATGGTTGGTCCTAATAAACCTATCAGTGTTAGCAGTTCACCTTTAGTGAGCCATGGCTACTTGAATATGAATCTCAAACTCCTTATTTATAATTTACTATAGTATATTTGAACATGCCATTTCCCCCCTTTTTTTATTTGTATTTGTGCGTGGTTTCAATATAGTGTGGATGATTTCTGTTTGAATGGGATGTTAGAATCTGCATTGAAATTCTATAAAAGTTTTTACTCTTTTAAGTCAGCCCTCGACTAACCAAGGTAGATCTTCAAAAAGATTTATATATTCCTAAGTCTGGTTGGTGCAAGAAGTAATCTTTCCAAAACTATATTTCAAAATTGTATTTGGCTGAAACCCATTCAAACTCCCATCTTGTTTTGATAAGTTTCTTAGTCATATTACACGTCTGTTTTGACTCGAAACCAATCTATTTTGGCTTAAGTCTTGAAACTGTCAAGGAAATTTTGGTTGATTGCTTTCATTTCATAATATAAAGCATTAAAATTACTCATTCATATATATTTGTCCTTGAAACAAGTTTGCAAGGCCCATTAGGTTTCAGCCCACAACCGAAAGGCCTATTAGGTCAATATTATATATTTCAAATCCAAAATGTATTTATATTTTATTCAAAATATCACCTCCAATTGTTTTGGTTATTCACTCTAGTATTACAAAAGAGTAGCTTTTCCTTGGGTTTTCTAAAAATGCTTGGTTATTCACTTTTGGATGTGGATGTTTAAAGTATATGGACTCTACATGGGTCGTGACTATGGATCTTAAAAGGAGCAATACTCTTCATCTTGTTTTTTAAAGTAATAAAATTATTATTAAGGTCTCTAAGTCTAATATTCACCAAATAGTTATGAGTATTGGTTTTTAGAATAAATTTTAGAAAAAAAGCCGACAAACAAAATGAAAAGGAGATTGTCCACTTATTGTATATTAACACAAATAAGAGATAACAAAACAAGATAAATAAATTTATCAGGTGGATGTTAAATAGCACACCTCAAAACAATGAATCTAACATAGGTCCTTGTGAAGACTTTATCCAAAAAGGACCTTAGTGTTATTAGATTCTAAACTAGGTAGTTGAACTCATAAACAAACACTGCTTGAATATTAATGGGACTCACAAGCCTTCATTCAGCCATGGTGTTAGCGGATTTGGGTATTATAAGATAGATGAGCTTGAACAAAACATTGTCCATAAACCCTCTGTAGGATTTAGGCATGGGTATTACAAGATAAATGGTTGTCATAACCCAATTTTTATTTTTCAAAATAATAATAATAAATAAATAAATAAATTGAGAATTGGGTCAAAACCACAAATTGAAGGTTCAAGGACTAATAAGGAGGAAATTATAAATTTAAAAGACAGTTTGGCCAAAAATTTGAAGAATTGATAAGTTTAGGGACTTAATTAAACTTTGAATTAGTTTAATTAATGAAATTAGAAGCTCAATGGAAGAAATATCAAAGTTCGAGGTCAATTTGGGTTAAAATTGCAAGAAATTAAATTCCAATGACCAAATTTGATAGGTGGTAATATTATAGGGAGGTTAATTGATTTTTTTAGGGGTAATTTTGAAACAATTTAAAGTTGAGGAGTCAATTAAGGACTGAATTGATTAAATTTGAAACTAAGAACTGTTTTGTAAATGATGTTGAAGTCCAAGGATCCAATTGCAATTGATCGAGGGGAAAATTCAAAGATAAGGGTTTCATTTTAAGATTTCGGAGCTTCAAGGGGGAAATTGAAAATGCCTAATTTCAGCCCAAAACAACATCGTTCCTAAGGCAACTGTTCACTTTCGGGTAAGCAGGATTCCTCACCAAATCTACTAGTTGCCCAATATCCCTCACCCAATTAGTGCTTCTCTAAATGCCAGGATGGGTCGTCACCAACAGTCTTGCAATGGTAGGACTGTTGGTCCGCCGTTTTCCTCAAACACGGACGAACGTGCCAAACATGCCTTTTTAGATATTAGAAAATTTTGAATTTATTTATGGGTCATTTGTAATTTTGTTTTGAATAACTTCACTTTAGTATTGGACTGTAGACTTATATTGTGAAATGTGAATCTAATATGCAATACATATCTGTCTTTTCTCTTTTTTTTTTTCCTCTAAAAAAATATAATAAAAAAATGTGTTTTGCTTTCAATTCAAATTTTACTGGTTTATTCACCGGCGCCAGAGTCAGGAATACCATACTTTTTTGGGTTACGTAATATTTACCAATGTCATAGTTGCAAGTATTTATAGTTGGATATTCATCGACACCAGAGTCAGGAATATTATAAGCAGACCATTAAAAACAGAATAAAACAAACCCTTAGCAATTTAAGACAAAATCAACAATGCAGGTTACCTTAGGTAGAACGCTTAAGGGGTTATGATATCTTCCCTTTTCGCATAAGCAGTCACATACCATAGAATCTCTATTGACCAGTTAGAGTTCCTAGTGACTATAATATTAGGTAGCAACTCCTTAAACCAGATCTTTTCTCCTCTAAGAATAAGATGCCAGATATTTATTCTTTCTCCTAGAAAATTTTAAAGATCGCCACGATATCGGGTGAGACAATGGTTACAGGTTATGATCAAGAGTAACTAGTTATAGACATGTTAATTCATTAATTGTTATCAAAAGGTAATAACTAGGAGTGATAAAAATAAACTAGACTTTAGAATGGTTAGGATTAAGCCGACCGCCCATGATTTAACTCATAATAGACCCACTATCAATGTTTTTAGACAAACAAATGGTAAAATAAGCACGATACACTAATAAGAATATAGAACAAGTAGCAATGCAACTTATTTTAGATAAGATGTTTTAAGGTGATTGTATATTCCCTTTTAGCATAGTTAGTCTCTCATCTTAGACTCTATAGACTAGTTAGGGTTTTTTAATGACCATAATACCAGGTAACAATTTTTTTTTTACATAAAACCTTTTTCCTACAAAACTATAAGGAAAGGATCCTCTCTTTGTTGCGATATTGGGTATGACACTTGACATGAAGACGGACCATAAAATCTTCCTTATTCTTGGAAATGAGGAGAACATTGATTGATGTTCAATAATGTAAATTGATTTTACAAGTGTAAGAGGAACAAGTAATATTTAATGTATTAAAGACTATAAATGTTTTAATTTATTTATGACTCATATTTTTAAATGGATATTATTGACAAGTTGATCGTCAAAATTTTCAAAGAAGAGAATCTAAAGATGGCTCTTAAAACATGTCTCACTAGCTCTCAATTTATTCATGTTGGGCAAGCTTTAATTAGGAAATGTAACTAATACTTGGAAGCTATTTCACCACTTCTTCAAGTAAAGGAGCTACTGTAAAAGAGCTTGAAGCCAACACTAAAAAGATACATTCAAGATCCATCCAATAAGGAATTTAATTCATTACCATTCCATCTAAGGTATGCTTACTTTAGTGAATCTTCATCTCTTTCGATTATAATCTCATTATCATCTTTGAGTGCTTTGGAAGAAAAAAAAGTTGCTTGGGGTTTTAAGAAAGCACAATAAAGTATTGATAAGAACCACAACTGATGACATCAAATGCTAAAATTATTAGAGCTAAGATCATTTATATAATCTCTTATATCCTTTGGTTAATAATCTCTTATATCCTTTGGTTAAGTCTGGTGTAAGATGTGCTATAGAAAGGTGGAAATAAAATGGTAAAGAATAATAACAATGAGTTAAACGTTCATGGAACGACGGGTATGTTTTGACCATCAAAATCTTAACGATACAACCCAAAAGAATCATTTATAACTGTTTTTAATTTGATTAGATGTTGGAAAGAATTTTTGGCCATGCTTGCTATTATTTTCTAGATGGTTATTTCGAGTATAACCACATTTTCTATAGCTCTTGGAGATTAAGATAAGACCATTTTCATCTATCTATATGGTACATTTTTATATATAATGATATTGTTTGGATTATGCAATGCATTTTCCACCTTCTAATGTTGCATGATGTCAATTTTTATGACATGGAAACATTTATAAAAACTATTATGAATGATTTTTCTATTTTTTGTTCTTTTTTTATGATTATTTGATTAACCTTGCTTTAGTTTTGAGTTGGGAAAATTTTCTATTTCCATACTACAAGAAGGAAAACTAGTATTTGCACCTATTATTGTTGCTCTTGATCAGGCATTAACTTTTGAATTTTTGTATGCTGGGTAGTGATTAAGCTACAGGGGCTACTTGAGGGGAAAAACAACAAATATTTTCATATGATTCATTATGCAAATAGAACTTTGACAAATGCATAATTTAATTATGCTTCTATTGAAATTAAAAATTATTGGCAATTGCTTTTGCATTTGACAAGTTTCATTTTTATTTGACAGGCTCTGAAGGCATCATCAACATAGACCATACAACCTCGAATCGTTTCTTACAAAGAAACATGCAAATACGAGTCTACAAGAGTTTGATTTGGATATATGGGATAAAAAGGAAAATGAGAGCCTAATAGTTGACCATTTCTCTAAAATTAACCGAAATATGAATGGTGGAGTAGAGAAGGTGCTCATTAATGAAGAATTTATCGATGAGCACCTCTACTCCATGCACATTGATGCAACACATTAGTATACTGACTTGCCCAATTACCTAGCAAGCAACGTCATCAATCCTGATTTCTCTTATTAATAAAGGAAAAGGCTCATCTAATTTCATGCACTGCCTTTGCGAGGATCCATTATCGCTCTTAAAATTAGGAGTCATTTTGGTGTCATAAAGGTAACTCCAAAATTTCTTCAATTAGGTTTTTAATGTCCTTTTTTAAGATGCTTATACTTTTTTAACTGCTTGTGATCAATGTTAAAGTATTCAAAATATTTCTTGAAATAATGAAATTCCTTTAAACATTATTCTTATAATGGAATTTTTTTAACTTTTGGGTATAGATTTCATGGAGTCATTCCGTATTTCCTTCTCAAATTAATACATCTTGGTATATATGGATATGTTTCTAAATAGGTAGTGTTTATAGCCCTACCAGTTAATGACTCTAAAATAGTGTAGATCTTTTTGAAAAATTATATTTATACTAGTTTTGGCAACCCATGAGAAATTATTAGTGATGGAGGGAAACAATTTTGCAACTCTTAGTTTGATGCACTCATCAACAAGTATGGAGCCCGTTGCCATATGCATACTTTTTTCATCCACAAATGAGAGGCCAAGTATCCAACCAAGAATCGAAAAGGATCCATGAGAATATAATAAATCTCTTATGAAAACTTTACTCAAGAAAGTTGATGATGCACTTTGGGTATACCAAACAACAATCAAAACTCTGATGAGGATATCTCCCTATCATCTTGTGTTCAAAAAAGCTTGCCATCTATTAGTGGGAACAAGAACATAGAGTCTATTAGGAAATAAAGACATTGAACTTTGACAATTAAGTAGTAGGAGAGAAACGACTTCTCCAACTTAATGAGATGGATGATTTCTGAATGATGCTTATGAGAATAACTATATATACAAAGAATTTACCAAAAGATGGAATGACAAAAATATTTTGAGTGAATTTGATCTTAGGTAAGAAATACTTATCTACAAAACTCATCTTCAACTTTTCCTTAATAAGTTATGTTCAAAATGACTTAGAGTGTTCATTGTAACCCACACATTTTCTATGATGTGCTTGAAGTGCACCATGAAACGAAAGGCACGTTGAAAGTAAATAGGCAATGGTTAAAGCCTTATATACATGGAGATTTTAAAAAGAAAAAGCATTCCATCAAGCTTACTATGTCAAAAGAGAACCAAAATAAATCTTGTTATTATATATGTCTTGTAGCTAGTCGATTAATTATACATGATATTGATTTTGTTTATACAAAACATATTTATTTTTAATAAATACCTTTTTATTTTTAATATTTTTTTATATGTGATGAATGAGTATAAAGTAAAGATAAAGTTCTTAGGATAAAATGTTCTGCAAAGAAAATGATAAAGTGATTATATTTATTTCTAAATATTTATGGTTAATGCTTTATGTAAATGTCATTTTGTTGGCTTAGATTAGTGAACATCTTTTTATAGTTGATAAAAAGATAATCTAGCTAAGATAAAAGTTTATTCAGATTAGTTAGCATTATCTTCTTTGTAATTATCTGATTAGTTTAGATTTTTTAAGAAATAAGTTCAGATAGAGTATCCGATGATAACCTTATCAATGTTTTTGTAAAACACATTACAAGTTTGTTACCAATATGAAGATTATCTTTATCCTTATCATATAAGACATGTATATAAGAAAAGTTAAGTTTGAAGAAAAGTGTGCTTCGTGTGCTTCATAAAAGAGTTTTAAAATGTTAAAAGCATCAAATACATTGAAGCAAGTGTGTCAATCAACTAAGGAGTTCACACAGAGTTTCATAGCACATATTATTGACACATGAGGAGTATGTAGAAAATTTTTGAGGAGAATTTGTCCCTAAAGAATTGGAGAGCCTATAGACTCCTAGCGGGAGTTCCTATATGAATTGTTAGCAACTGAAGGTTTCAGTTAGGATGACATAGTTTAAAGATCATCAGATGTACTGGCAAGCTATTACAGTAGGAGAAATAACATGGTTCATTATCTCATCAAATAAGGTAGTATAGTCATAAAGGGTTTTGTTTATAGATACTTCTTTTGTAATCTTTCAAGCTAGTGAAAAAATTATTTATCTTGAGTTTGGCTGTCCTGAAGGGTTTTTTTTTTTTTAATCTTTTGAAGAGTTCTTCAAAAGGTTTTTCCCTTTATAACCAAATACCTTATGCATTTAAGTTTTCTTCATTCTTTATTTATTTGGTTGATCAGTGTTTGCAAAGTGTTATCATATCATCTGTTAATACATGGTAAACATGAAAAGAGACTTTCAAGTGGTATCAGAGTACACTCAATAGGAGTGAGATCTATTTTTCTTGATTAAAAAAGATATCGACACTGAATTCACCACTATTATTTAATGATGAGAACTATGCCTACTAGAAGGTCAGAATGAGAGTCTTTCTAAAATCACTATATGAGAAAGTGTGGCACTTAGTAAAGCAAATGTGGATCAAACCTGAAACTCCTTTTGCAAAATGGAATAAAGATAATGCTGCTACTTGTAATTGGAATAACAAAGGCTTGAACGCTATATTTATGACGGTTTCTCTAATAAGTTTAAAATAATATGTATGTGTGAAATAGCTAAGGAAGCTTGTGATATTCTTAAAGTTACTTATGAGGGAACTAAATCAATGAAAATTTTGAAATTACAAATGTTAACCTCAAAGTTTAAGGAAATTAAAATGTCAGAAGATTAATCTTTTAATGAGTTTTATGCAAAACTTAATGACATTGTGAATTTCAGGTTCAATCTAGGAGACAATATGGAGGACACATGAATTGTAACGAAGATCTTAAGATCCTTACCTTAAAGATTTTGGCCAAGGGTAACAGCTATTGAAGAAAGAAAGGATCTTGATACTTTACGTGTTGAAGAACTAGTAGGTTCCTTACAAACATATGAATCTACATTGCCTTATTAAAGAAAAGGTAAGTCCATTGCACTTAAATCTTATAGGGAAAAACATAACTACTCTTCTGATGATGATCTTAATAATGATGATATAGCTCTCAAAGCTGTGTAATTCAGAAAAATCATGTTTAAGAAGAAGAAAATTGATAAAGGCAAAAAGGTACATGATTTTGTCAAAAGAAATAAATCGAAAAATAAAAGTAAAATTAAGACTGAATCTAGGAAAAAAGTTAAGTGTTTTAAATGTTCAAGATATGGTCACTTGAGAAGTGAATGTTTTAATTTCAAAAGAAATAAAGGTAAAGCTCTTAATGTCATTTTAAGTGATGAATCTGACTCTGAAAAATCTAATTCATCATTTGATAATGAATTTGTTTTTGTTGCTCTTTCTAACATTGTTAATGGATTTACTGTCATGAAACAAACTGTTGAGATATCGTGTGATTTTGACATAGATCAGACTGTCAATAATTATAGTGATTCAGATATTACTTATGTTATTACCGATTGCACTAAGTTTGTAAGAAGCTTATGACAACTTGTGTGAAGAAGTAGTGAAAGTGAAGAAATTGTTTAATAAACTGATAGATGTGGAGAACAATCTGGCAGAAGCCCTATAGATGTTAGAAGTAGAGATATGTAGATCTCTTGGGAAAGTTAAAGCACTTGAAAATGAGTTGATTATATGTAAACAGTTATAAGAACCGTCAACAACACATAAACTTGATGAGTTGTTGAAAGCTCAAAGGGTTAAGATACATGACACATGGAAACTACATCAATAATATATTTGTATCTTCCTTCTCCAAATGGACTACCTTTGTAAAGGGTAAGGAACCTTTCATGCTAAAAGACTTTCACTACTTCTTCACACAGTCCAAAATGGTAAGTTAAAAGGTAAGTTTATTCCTACTTGTCACCATTGTGGAATTGAAGAACAAGTAAAAAGAACATGTTTTGTAAGTAAAAATCAAAATCTAGAGTACATAGTTGACTTAGTCTTAAATCAATTATGTACTATAAAAAAGAAAATTGATAAGTTAGCAGGTTGTGAAAAATCTAATGAGACTGAAAGTTCTAACATGACAAAAATGAAAAATCAATGTGTAGTTAAGAAAAAGAAAATATGTTTAGTAGTACACACTTAACTAACAACTATGAATAAAAATTTATGGTATTTAGATAGTGATTGTTCTAGACATATGTTAGTAGATAAAAGTTGATTTAAGAAATTTGAATTCATGAATGATCATTCAGTGACCTTTAAAGATGGAAGTATCTACCATTAAAGGTAAAGGAAATGTTGAAATTCCTGGTTTTCCTATCTTTCATGATCTTTTGTTTGTAAATGGCCTTCAAACTAACCTACTAAGCATAAGCCAGTTTTATGATGAGAATCGTAGTGGGCAGTTTTCTAAGGAAGAATGCAACATCTACAATTGTCCTAGCAAGTTAATCATTATAGGTACCAGAACTTTAGACAATTGTTATGGAATTTCTACCTTGACTGCCTTAGGATGTCACAAGGAAACATGTGATAATCTTGATCTTTGGCATCAATGCCTTGGTCATATCAATTTTAGAGATTTGTCAAAAATTTCTAAAATGAAAGTTGTATGAAGACTATCAAATATGCAAACAGTTAAGTCAATGATGTGTGAAGCATGTCAAAAAGGAAAACAAACTAAAGCTCAACACAAAAAGACTATTGATATTTTGACATCAAAACCACTTGAATTATTGCACGTAGATCTAATAGGTCCAACTCAAACCGTGAGTATTGGTGGAAAGAAGTATATCATGATCATTATAGATGATTATTCAAAATATACTTGGGTTATACTATTAAGAGATAAATTTGAATCTTTTGATCTTGCTAGAAAATTGTTTAGAAGATTGCAAACAAAAAGAATCTCTATATCTATAGAACCTGTAGTGATTATGGGAAAGAATTTAAAAATACTAATTTTTCATTATTTTATGATGAAAAGGGTATACATCAAGAATTCTCTACTTCAATCACTCTTTAATAAAATAATGTAGTAGAGAGGAAGAATAAAGTTGTACAATAAATGGCTCAGACAATGTTGAATGGCAAGAAAGTTGCAATGCATTTCTAGGGGGAAGCTATCAACATAAATGTCCATATTTTAAATCGTGTTATATTTAAACAAGGTATAAAACTCACCTTTTATGAGTTGTGGAATCACAAAAGGCCCACAATAAGATACTTCAGAGTAGTTGGAAGTTCTTGCTACATGTTAAGAGATGGAGAAAACTTATATAAGTTTGATAGCAAGAGTTATGAATGAATTTTTCTTGGATATTCAACACATAATAAAGCCTATAGAGTTTACAATTTACGAACACAAAATGTCATGGAAACAATCAATGTGGTCATTGATGACAATCTAAAGGACACTGTCATAGACAATCTTGATGACATGTTTGAAGCAACAAAAGAAACCTCATCTAAACAAGATGAATGCTATAGGGAAAGAAGTTCTATGCACAAGTTTAAACAGTCCCAAGAAAAATAACCTTCCTCAAGGATAAGCACAATCATCCAAAGGAGAACATCATTAGAAATTAGATGACAATATGAGGTTGAGAAAAAGAATTATTAACCAAGTCTTATATGTGTGTTACTTGTCATAGGTTGAACCTAAAAAGGTTGAAGAAGCTCTACAAGATGAAAGTTGGATCAATGTCATGTATAAAGAACTGAATCGGTTCACTAGAAATGATGTATGAGAGCTGATTCCACGTCCTAATAGTCACAACATAATTGGAACCAAGAGGATCTTCAAGAACAAATCAGATAAGCATGGAATATTTATCAGAAACAAAGTAAGACTGGTGGCATAAAGATACTCACAAGTTGAAGGAATCGATTTTGATGAAACATTTGCACCAATAACTCGTATGGAGTCTGTTCATATATTACTTGCATTTGCTTATCACGAAAACTTCAAACTATACCAAAGGATATGAAGAGTGCTTTCTTAAATGAGATTCTATATGAAGAGGTATATGTAGAACAACCTAAAGGTTTCATTAATCATTTGTTTCCTGATCATGTATACAGATTGAAGAAAGCCTTTTATAGTTTAAAACAAGCATTGCGAACATGGTATGAACGGTTAATAAAATATCTGTTAGATAATTGTTTTTAAAGTGGTCATGCTGACAAGACACTCTTTATAAGAAAAACAAGTAAGAAAACACTCATTGTTCATATTTATGTTAATGACATTGTGTTTAGAGCCACTCATGGTTCACTTTCTCATAAGTTTGCTAACGAGATGAAATCTGAATTTGAGATGAGTATGATGGGTGAGTTAAACTTCTTTCTTGGCATACAAGTTAAGAAATATGATAATGGAATTTTTATTTCTCAATCAAATTATGCATGAGATATAGTTAAGAAGTTTGGTATAGAAGGTAAGAGTCATGCTTGAACCTCTATGAGCACTTCTATCAAATAGGGTTGCCTCCTTTTCTCCCTCTCACGACGTGGATTCGAACCACACTAGCCACTTTCCTGTCTAGTGGATCATGATTGGTCTGTCGTCCTCCTCATTATAGTCCTCCTACATCCAATTCTCCAAGAATTATCGTATAGTGATGTTCAAAATCGCTCTTGTGGACTGTAAGGTTTTGGGCATCGTATGAACCCTCGTCGAAGGTTCCTCTATCAATTCAAACCCTACAGGTAAGTGTGTTGATTCCATACTTTGTAGAAGCATGATAAGAAGTTTGCTCTACATAACTACAACCATACTTTTTTTTTTATCAAATGTAAGAAATTTATAGATCAATGAAACAAAAATGGAGAACTAGCGAGTCACAGAATATTTACAAATATAAACAGAGAAAGGGAACAGGCTCCCTTAAACATAGGGGGAATAAACTTCCATATAGGCTACAAACAGCCTAATCTAAAGAAAAGAAAACTAAAATTAGAAACCCATATTGACTGCAGCATAAGCAAGAGCCAGCAGAGCAAACAGCCTAACCAAAATAGCAAAAGAACAAGCAAGGGTTCTGAAACCAAAACCCAACCACCAAGAATAGAACCAACAAGCAAAACTGCACCAGAAATAACAAACCCAGCAGCATGACTACATAATAGTAGCACAACCAGCTACAACAGCAATACCAAGCAGAGACTCTGCACTAAGGAAGACCAAACAGTAAGGCAAGCAAGTAGGGAGCCAACTCAAAGCTGCACTAAATAGGGCAGCCCAACCTGCAACAACAGTAAAAGCAAACAAAAATTCTGCACTAAAAGAAACCAAGCAGTAAAGCAAGCAAGCAGGGATCCTGCATAAGGAAAAAAAGAGTCAGTTAACACAACAACAACAACAACGAGCCAACATATAGGCTAGGAAAAAACAAAAGGGCAATTTTGGTCCTTTTGCAACCAGGAGATTTAGGCCTCGTTTCACCAGCTGTGATAGCTTCAGTGAACATAGGATTAAGTGGAGGATCTACAAAGGGGACTGCACTATAGGGTTGTTGCTTCTCGACAACAGCAGTCTCTGCAGATGGACTGGAATTGCCAAAACAAGTAGGAGCTTCATGAGCATGTTTCTTACGTTTTGAACTGGTTCCTTTATAGCATGTGGAAACAGAATGTCCTAACACCCGACATTGCTTGCAAAAATAGGGAAGAGATTCATACATAACCTGCTGGGATAGAGATACGCCATTAGGCAGAACCACATTTACAGAAGTTGGCAAGTCTAAGAGCAGGTCGACCTCGATAAGGACTCTAACATACGAAAGTCAGGTCATATTTGCAGTAGGAGCATCATAGTGGATTGGCTTCCCAATCATACTAGCAAGCTTTGAAAGGCAGATTAGAGTCCAGCATCTTAGAGGCAAATTTGGGAATCTTACCCAAGTCGATATTTTTGTCATATCAGTGTCTTGAAAATCAAAAACATCTAACATAACTTTCAAGATGAGAGGTCAGCCAAACACATAGTATGGACCTCCGCCTAGAATATCCAACATTTCCATTTCAGAGGGGAAAGCAAAAATTAACCAACCAGAATCATGCATTGTAAAATTGGCTTTATATTTCTAGTTTTTGCTGATGAAATTCAACAAAGATGCAAAGCCAGAAAATTTCCCAACAACATAACCAATCAAACAGAAATGCAACATATCAACGGGTTCACTAATATCAGTTTCCTTAAGATGACAGATGAAGAGGATGCATATTCAGGGAAATGGACAAGTGCAAGAGATTATGAGTTGGAAGTGCATGTTGGAGTGTTTGTGGCAGCACACCAGTAAATTCTAGATGGAGTCTTGTCTCTTACCAGGGATGGGAAAAAGGTAATTCCAGCAAGGGGGAGAGACGCCAAAAGGATGAGGAGTAGAGAGGCCTCTTTTAGAAGCTGGCAGGGGAGGAGAGTCCATACTTTGTCCTGGGTTGGAGTTATCTGAACCTGGGTAAGAACCAATAGGGCTAGACCCGACCAAATGTTCACTCGGCATGATGCTAGGTCTGGAGCTGCTAGAGGAACCTTCATTGCAGTCACAAGGAGTAGAAGATATTGCCTTTAGTGTTGGTGTGCGTGCTAGATTTCAGTATAATCCAAAGAATCACACCTTACTGTAGTCAAGATAATCTTGAAATACTTAAGTGTCACATCTAATCATGGTATTTGGTATTCAAAAAACTCAAATTTGAGTTTGTTAGGTTACTCAAATGTTGACTAGGCTGGTAATGTTAATGACAAAAAAAGCACAACAGGAAGTTTTTATATCGGTGGAAATTTGGCAGTATGGATGAACAAGAAACAAAATTCAAGTTCTTTGTCCATTGCTGTAGTCGAATACATTATTACTAGAAGTTGTTGCACATAACTTCTTTAGATGAAAAAGATTTTACAAGATTATGGTTTTACTCAAGATACAATGATTGTTTATTGTGATGATTTTAGTGCCATTAGTATCTTTAAAAACCATGTGCAACATTCATGAACCAAGTATATTGACATAAGGCATCATTTCATTCGAGACTTGGTTGAATAAAAAATTGTGACATTAGAACATGTTAAGACTTAACATTAATTGGATGACCTTTTCACAAAACCTTTGGATGGTCTTAGGTTTGAGTTTTTTAGAAAATCCATTGGTATATGCAACATGCCATGATTTTTTTAAGATAATGTCCTTGTATATATTTTAAAAAAATTGTTTTTGTTTTCTTAATTTTTTTTCTTTGTCTCACAATTAACAACTTGCTGACACTAAAACAAAGAAAGAAACTTGCAAGTATACCCAATATATGTCTTTGAACTCCACAAATATCATTTTGATAGGATCGAGGTGACTCTTACTTTAAAGGTCTTCATTTTGTAAAGGGTATTTTCTTGTGCACTGTGAGATGTCATCATTCTAATTGTTAGCAAACAAAAATTTTGTTTATGAATATAGATATGCTGATAGTGAAGGGGAGTATATGCCTTGAATTGATTAAAGCTAGTTGAACCTAGTACAAATTGTTAAGATAGATTCCCTTCTAAAAGATCCCTAAAGAAAAAGTCAATTGCTCACATTATTATAGAAATAAACGAGCAATCTCATAATTGATCATTTTCTCTCTTCAAATACTTAAAGAAAAAATCAATTGCTTACATCATTGTTGTTACCCAATTTTTGACCCACGTTTTGATAAATTTTTTAAAAATAAAAAATAAAAAATAAAAAAATAAAAATAATAATAAGAGTTTACGTGTGGCGATAACATAAAACATCAGGACTAATATTAAGGAGGCAATATGTCAAGAAGATAATTATTGAATGATATATAATTATTGCAATATAAAATACCGTAGATATATGATTTGATTCGTGCTGGTTATGGAAAAAATCACTGCAATATAAAATACCATATATATAGGATTTGTTGGTGCTGGTTATAGAAGACAATCTCTGCAATAATTATTGCAATATTTCTTTAAATAGCACATGTAGAGATTTTCTATATAAGTGAACCTCCAGCCAGATGCATGGGGGGAAAAAATATTTAGATAAGGTATTTTAAAAAAAAAAACAAGGGAAAAGCAAGGAAACCCTAAACCTAGAATTATCTTCCCCACATCAGTAGACGGCCCTACCCTGTCTTGTAAAAAAAGAGAGAACCAAAGCCACCCGGCAATTCCCTTCTCCTCTTATCTATAGCCAACTCGAAACCATAGGCCAATCCTTCACCCTGATAAAAGCCTCACACTCATCTTGTCTCCTTCAAACATCAGCTGCTCCCGTCTCCCATTTCCCTCTCAACAGCCGTTCCACCATCGTCTCTCTCCCTCTCAGCCACAAGACAACCACCACATACTCCTTTCTCCTGTCACAACCCCATCTCTCTTTTCACAGACCTTCCCCTTTCCTCAGCAAAGTTTTCCCTTCCTGTTAGTCTAAAAAAACAGCCCATAGCCGCTTATCAACACAAATTTTCAGACTCTCTCTTGACCACCCACCTTCAGCTGCACACTGCCCTTTCCATCTCCATTCTCAAAACCGTAACACATCTTTCCTATATCACCCGAACAGCAAGAAAACCAAAGCCTCGTCCTCTCCTTCTTTTTTTTTTTGGCTTCTCGCCATCACCACCAGATTCTCCCCCACGGTCCAACAACCTCTCTTAAGATCACCCAAAACCGTGAGCCATAAGTAGCGTCAGGAGCTTGGCTTCACATTCCAAACAGACAGTTCTTCTCTGAGTTCAGCACCAGAATGCAGCTGTCTCTAGCTTCAACAGCGGCATCGTCTTCAGCCTCGGCAGCCATCGCTGACTCGCAGCCCCTCAACCACTAGAAGCAGGTGCTAGCCGCAGCAACAATCCAGTACGTAATGCGACCAGTCTCATCCCTGCACCAACAGCTGGTCCCAATCGTCTCCCTCGCCAATCTCTTCCCCATCGCAAGCAGTAGCTGTATTTTCTTCTCTGAACCGGGAGCGAGAAGCAGCAGGGGTGCACAGTCATCGCTAGTCATTACAATTCTTCAGCCGTTTTTTAGCACGCAAGCCAGCAGCAGCAGAGGGGATTTTCACTTTTGCCATAGTTTGCTCCTCCAGCAGCATCTTTCTCTTCCCTGCAAAGGCTGCACTGGTCGTAGTAACATCGAAGGGCCATCATTGAGACAATCATCTTTCAGCCAACAAACTTGTCTCCACCGGGAAAAGCAAGGAGGGTCATCCTTCGTTAGCAATGCCCGACCGTCTCCCTCCACTTCTCCTCCAGCTGCTGCCTCGCCAGGTAAGCCGTCTCTCTTCTCTTTCAGTTTTTTTTACGTAAAGGATTTAGCACTGTGTGAAGGTAAATTAATTACCTTTGCATTGTGCAGTGCATGCGTGAGTAATTCACGCATGCAAGCTGCAACAGTGCCCAGCCGGGACCGTGGTTTGGGCCAGTGACCCGGCTAGGCTTGCTGGGTTCAGTCCTGTCACATAGGTCGAGCTGGACCCAGCCAAAAAAAAAACGACTAATATTGTTGGTTTTCTCGTGTATTTAGTTTATGGTTTTTGTTATTTTTTTATATTGTAGAAATACAAATCTAGTATTAAAATACCCGGTTTTTTCCACGAAATGTTGCAAATATATATATATATATATATATATATATATATATATATATATATAT
>Ga0325404_1002956_pt1 | contig 18133 bp, 13 predicted proteins | sample PopdelMetagenome_18_FD_205664 | JGI IMG/M metagenome (GOLD analysis project Ga0325404, IMG submission 205664) | Populus deltoides microbial communities from Bellville, Georgia, United States - Xylem-Control-R1 | ecosystem: Host-associated > Plants > Phyllosphere > Stem > Wood/Secondary xylem... | reverse complement strand
ACGAGACTGAAGTTTAAGTTTAAAAGAAAGAGTAATGAGTTTGGTAAGAAGAGAGCGTGGAAGTGGAGGAGTTTGTTTCCGGTAATGGTAGTTGCATTGTTTGTTTGTACCTTGCTTTATTATTATTCATTGCATCACCTGTACTGTACTGTACTGTACGTAAATTGTTTTTACAGATCTACGACGAGCACGCTTTCATATGTCAAGTATTGTAATAATGTTTCGGAAATAAATTAAAATAGTATATTTATATTTTTTAAATTAATTTTTGATATTAATATATCATAATAATTTAAATTCATAAAAAAAATAATTTTAAATATCTTTTTTTTAAATTTTTATAAAACACTGTTTAGATTATATTTCCAAATGGCATCGTAGATGGTATTTATAGTTTGCCCGTTTCTTTTTCTTTTCTACTTAAAATGTATTTGTTTGTTCAATTTTTATATTTGGTTAACCTTATTTTTTTTTATTTCATCATTATTTTTTTTTTGCAAAAAATAACTTATTTTTTTAATCTAGGCAAAAAATAACTAATTTTTTTAGGAATATTATTTCATTATTTTTCAGGGAGATTTCCATAATAGTTGAATTGAAATTAACTAAATGTAAAAACTGAAAAGTAGATAGAGAATACAGAAAGAGAAACAGATTGATAACTGAACTAGAAAAGAGAAAAGAGAAAAAAAAATAAAAGAGAAAAATAATGAGACAGAGAAGATACATTGATGTTGCGATAAAGACATCCTAGTACAATCAGAAATACATCGACGAGATGAATCAATCGTCATAAAGGAGAGCCAAATTTGGAGTTAGAGATGACTTATATGCATCGTCTAAAAGTAGTGGCATCTTCTGCTGGCGTGTGAGCCACACACACCAGACATAAAAAAATTATGTGTTAGCGCTTGAGCGACATGTGCTAGATACAAAAAGCTTTTGCGTGCTGGCGCAAATAGAACATGCACCTAACACAAAAAAAAAGTTTTGATGTGTCGGCGCATATATCACATGCACTATACAAATAAAATCTTGTGTGAGACACATTTGTGTTATCTGCACACTAGTTCAAGAATTATTTTTTCAACTATACTAGTTTGGAAAAAATATTTCCCCACTGTGCTATTATTGGAAAAAAAAAACTTTATAATGAGAGTGTCGTAGAATATAATGCCTATTAAGAAGAACTAATTTCATCCTTTTTTTAATTAATTTTTTTAAATTTTATCCTTCAACGTTTGATTGATTGAGAATTGAGTTTCATAATTTGTTTTTATTTACTTTATATTAGGTTATCTTGGTTTTGTAATCCAAGTTTGACTGGTTCACTAGGGTTTTTTCTGTTCTTTTTTTAATTAATATTTTTTTAATTTCATTCTTTAACATTGGGTTGATTGAAAATTGGGTTTCAATATATATTTTATTTGCTTTTTATAAGCTATGGTCTTATGACTCAAGTCATGGATTTTACATGTTAACTTGGATTGAACCGAGTCGATCCAATATGTTGTCGTCTTAATATTTTTTTTAAAAGATGTCGTTTTGAAATTTTTTTCAAGTCAAACTATATCTTTTTTGTTGTTTAGATTGCTTTTGGACTTGCCAAGTTGACCAGGTCACATCGGATTAATCTCTACATGGTTTAAATTTTTTTTTCCTTCTTCAAAACACATTAGCAATGCTTGAATATATTTTTTTTACTTTTAAAAAATATTTGATCTGACCTGCAGCATAGTATAAGTAAATAATCTAGTGATTCTACTATACAAGCATCAACTTCGTGTTGTGACGTAAATTGTCTAAAATGACTATGACTTGAACATTGTAACAATGTCTATGCCTTTCAAGAATTTACCACTTCATTAAATGTTATCTTGTGAGATATAAAGATATTAGAATTTTCAATTGTATTACTCACTCTATTGAGAGAGTTAGTTGTGAGAACAAAATCACTCTTGTAAACCTTTGAGAGTTACGTAAAAAATCTTGGTATTGGTGAGGTGATTTCACCAAGGAAGAAATCTTGAAGAAAACTTATCTTCAAGTAGAAAAAATATTGAAGAGAGAATATTTTCAAGTGGTATAAGAAGCTTGGTGTGGTTTTATCAAGTGGCTATTGTACTCTTAAACTTGAACAAATGAAGGAATATAATATTCAAGTACAATTTGATACTTGAGGTATGGATGTATGTTTGCCGAATCACGTAAAAATTAGTTTGTATATTCTTTTCCATTATCTCTTTTCTTTAAATACTTTAATTATATTGTTGGTTATTGTGTTAACTTGAAGTAATTTATACTATTTGTTAATATTAATGTACACCAAATTCACCCTCTCTTAGGTGTTAAAGTTGTCTTAGTCCTTGAACAACAATTAGTATCAGAGCTTAGTTCTTATATATAAAGTTTGCTTAGACTTTGAATAGAATGACAGCCACCAATTATAATATCTAAAATAAAGGATCATCCATATCTAGACTATCTTTTTTCATGGTAATGATTATGCATATTAGAAAGCTAAAATAATTACTTATCTTCAATCTATTGATTATTGTTGATGGCTATTTGTAGAGAATGGACCTCATATACCTATTAAAGTTGAAAATGGTATTGAGATTCCTAAAGCTATAAGTGAATATATGAATAATGATAAAAAGATTCTTTCTATAAATGCTAAAGTTATGAACACTCTATATTATGCATTGAGTAGAAGTGGATTCAATATAATTACATCATGCAAAAAAGCTAGAAATATATTGCATGCTTTAGAAGTAACTCATAAAGGAACTAACCAAGTTAAAGAATCTAAAATTGACATGTTAGTTCATCAATACGAATTGTTTAAAATTCTTTTTAGTGAATTCATAACTAGCATGTTTACTAGAATGATTACCCTAACTAATAGTTTGGATGCACTTGGTAGGACTTATACTATCGCGGAAATTGTGCGTAAAAGTTTTAGGTCCCTACCAAAGACTTGGGAAGCAAAGGTAATGGCAATTTCAGAAGCCAAGGATCTCATAAAACTTTCATTGGAGGAGCTCGTTAGTTCTTTGATGACTCGTGAGATTACCATGGAGAAACAAGAACAAGAAAAAAGGCCAAATAATAATTTGGCATTTAAAACCGTTTATCACATTGAAGATAATGATGATGATGAAGATCATGAAGACATTGAAGAGGATATTGCCTTAATTACAAAGCAATTCTAAAATTTCCTAAGGAAAAAAGCAAGGGAATAAAAGATCCTCAAACTTAAAAAAAAGATATAAACAAGGAAGAATCAAGCAAGAAAGTCCTAAGATGCTACAAACATAACATAACAAGACATATCAAAGTAGATTGTCTATTTTTTTCAAAATAAAAGTCGTCATCACAAAAAAACAATAAAGGTTACTTGCAGTGATGATTCAGACATAAGCTCAAGCGATGAAGAAAAACATGTACCAAACACATGCTTTATTGCAATTGAAAGCGAAAATGAGGTACAATCTTTGGATGATGAATTTGGCCCTACGTATGATGAATTGCATGATCTACTTGAATCTTTATATGATGAATTTAAGAAATTAGTTTCAAAATATAGCACATTGAAAAAAAATATGCATGCTTGCTTGTTGAAAAAGAAAGCTTGTATTATGATTGATGATAGTGATAAGATGAATAAACTTAAGAGTGAAAACAAATCCTTAAAAGAAAAAGGTAGACAAGCTTAACATAACCTTACCATAGCTAAATTCATATAAGACTCTAAAATTATAGAAACTATGCTTTCAAGCTAAAGATGTGTATTTAACAAAAGAGGTTTAGGTTACCAACCTAACAAAACCAAAAGTATTTGCAAAAGTATTTTGTTAAAGCTATACAATCTTATGACCCTAACTGTAAACCCCCCTAATAAAATATACAAGGATAATAAAGTAGGAATTATGTTAAACAAGTAAATTGAATAGTTATAGTTAGGGGATGATAATGGATTTTGAGAATTTGAAGTAAAATGCTTATGTGTCAATTTTAAAATAAAATATAAAAAATGATATAAAAATAAAAAGTATAGAAATGCGAATAAAAACTAAATGGAAATGATGAAAGAGGAAAGGAAAGTACAGGCATATAATTTAAAGAAATTTGAAATAATCTAGCTTTAATTTGGTATAAACAAACGTTAGAAGCTGGGAAATATTTACCTGGAAAAACAAAAGGGTATGAAGGAAGGAAAAAATAGGAATTATTTAATTTGTTATATGTATGTGTGTGTTTGATCAGTCATTGTAAAAAAAAGAAAGAAAGGAACTCTTGAGAAAAACTTAGAAAGTCTTAGGAAAAAAAACCTAGAAATTAAGGGAAAATCTAAAGAGGGTTTAAGAATTAAACACACTAAGCACCTGATTGAGAGGAAATCAAGTGAGAGTAAGTGATTTTATAAGGATTGGAGCTTGTAAGGAAAGTTTGGAAACATAGAGGGAAAGGAAGAAAGAAGTGAAGAAATTGAGTTTTTCTTCCATTTTGTGTCTTAGAAACTTCTAACTTAGAGATAATATATATTATTGTAATGATTAAATTGTGTATTTGCTTAGGATTTAAATTGTATAGTTTGTATTAGTGTTGTGTAGTTATAAATTAAGGGTTGGTGATGTTGAAAATAATGATTTAATATTTGGAATGTGTAAATGATCATATATAAACAATGGGTCAAATGAGAACTTAAAGAAAATCTTGACTTCTTTCTGATCTTTAGTTTTAACCAAATAAGGTATAGAGCAGAGGAGGAATTTTTCTTAGAAAAAGATGTTTTTTTTGGATTGGTTAATGAAAGATTTTAATGATAAAGTGCTTAACTATTGTAAATGGTATATATTTAATATGTTTGGTGGTGTTGATGATGATTGGGAATGTAGGAAAAAATATGAAAGAATTGTGTTTCTTTTGATGATTAAGTGTATAAATTTATGAAAAATTGTAGTTTTAATAATAGCTTATTAAGGGTGATTTAGTGCACACTTTAAAGCATGTACGAAAGGAATAAATTATGAGAGAATAAAATTAAATGAGAAAATAATAAAATGAATTTGAAAATTAAATGAGTTTTGTGTGTTGGATTAGATTGAAGATTTTCTTTTATTTGTGCCCAAAATTAGACACACAAGAATTATTAATGGACTAATAATATGAAAAATAAAATCATGTTGAATCCAAGAGAAGTTGCTACAGTAGGAGCTCATATAAGAGGCGTCGGACCATAACGAGTAGCAAATAAGTGTTCGTCATCCTATTTAAATTTAAAAGCTTTTAATATGTGTCATTATTGATTCGTTGATTTGTTTAATATGTATTGATTGTTGAAATTTATAAATTACAAAAGAAATAATGTTATGAAATCATGATGTTATCGGCATCCGTGAGAGGATGGTTGAAATGTTGGCAACCAAATGAGTTTGCTGGATTTAATTGGTGGTTGTGAGGGGAAGACCAAAATATTGGCAATCAAATAGGTTTGCTGGATTTAATTGGTATTTATAAGAGGATGACTTCAATATTGGCAACCAAATGAGTTTGCCAGATTTGATTGGCGACCTTGAAGGGATGACTAGATTATAGATTCAAAAGAAATGGGTTAAAGGTATCAAATTACATTGAAAGAAAATAATGGGAAAATGTTAGTTAGCAAATTTATTGGGTTATTAATAAGTATAAGATGTTTTTATTTAATTAATGGTGTGATTATAGGTTCTTCATAAGCGAGGTTGAAGCACTAGATATCAATGAAATAATTTTGGCTTATAAGTATAATAATGTAATTAATTATATACTTAGTGTGTGTGTGTGTAATGTAAATCTCTAAAATAGGATGATATCATGAGTTTAATGTTATGCATAATATGTTAATTAATATAAATTAATGGAAAATAAAAATCATATGTGGATGTAATGTATGCTTATCTTTATATGTTATATATTCTTTTATTTTATCATTTGTGATGTAAATTAATTTCTCAATAATAAGAAATACCTAAATGTTGTTGAAATATTAAGAAACTAAATTAAGATGATATGTGATTGAGGATGGTTGGATCAAGATTGTGAATGGTAATTAATTAGGAAGATTGGAGTAATGTCGAAAATTTGATATGTTTAAAACAGGGATGAATATGCTGAATTCTCGGTAAAGACCTATAAAAAATAGAATGAAGTTTAAAAAAAAATTTGTTTATTAATAGATTTCGGATTGATAATAATTTTTGTAGTAGTTAGAGTTTGAGAATGTTACATTAACCATAAATGCAATTATTGTAGAGCTATAGATCATTTGATTTATACATGTTTTATTAAGAATGACAAAGTTTATAATGTGACTTGGGTTCTAAAAGGAACCATCCTTAACAATAAAGGACCTAAGAAGGTATGAGTATTAAGAACCTCATCTTTATTTTTAAGTATAGGAATCAAGAGAGTTTAGGGAATGATTTAGAGAGTATTAAGGAATAATCAAGAAACTCATTATTGGAGATGAATTTTTATTCTCAAGCATTACCAAAACCAATAGAGAAAATGTCATTTTTTGATACAACTCAAAAGGAAAGATCATTAGAGTTTGCAATATTGAAGGTAAATCTTCTCCTTCAATTGAAAAAGTCTTTCTTGTTAATAGCTTAAAACATAATTTTCTTAACAGTAGTCAATTATGTGATAAAGACTATAACATTGTGTTTGATCATGTATGTTGTTTGATTCTTGAAAATAATAAAGTAATCTATACAGAAAATAGAAAAGGAAATGTCAACAAGATTAAAACTAATGCATGCATGAGAATAAAAAGTTGTCTTATTACTAATATTAAAGATAATTTTCTTTGGTATAGAAGACTAAGTCACATTAACATGGACATCCTTTCTAAACTAATTAAAAATGAACTAGTCAAAGGTTTTTCACATATAGATTTTAAAAAGAAAAAGTTATGTGATACTTGCTAAATAGGCAAACAAGTGATAACTTTTTTTAAGAGAAAAACTACATTTCAATTGAAAGACCTTTAAAATTACTATATATAGATCTTTTTGGACCAACTAGAACTAGAAGTATAAGTGAAAATAGATATGTTTTGTAATTGTTTATGACTTTACAAGATATACATGAGTTTGGTTTTTAAAATCAAAGATGAAATTATTTATGGATTTGTAAATTTTTCAAAAAAAGTTGAAAATGAAAAAAGTTTTTCCATAATAAATATAAGGAGTGATCATGGTGATAAATAAAAAGGATAACACCGTAACTTTTCAACACCTAGAACTCCTCAATAAAATTGGGCTGTGGAAAGGAAAAATTGATCTCTTCAAGAAATGACAAGAACTATATTAAATGAATTTAACACACTTAAATATTTTTGGGCAAAGTCGTAAACACTTATTGCTATGGTTTAAACCGTGTTACCTTGAGACTGGAGTTGAAAAAGATATCTTATGAGCTTTAGAGAGAAAGGAAACCCAAGATCTCTTATTTCAAAGTTTTTTGTTCAAAATTTTTTATTCTCAACAACAAAGATAATTTAAATAAATTTAATTCAAAATCGAATGTTACAATTTTTCTTGGCTATTCCTCCTCTAGCAAAGCATATATGATTTACCATAATAGAATAATTTGTCTTGAAGAATACATGTATATCTCTTTTGAGGAAACTCGTGATGAAATTTTTTTTAAGATTCTTAATAACATAAATAAAAGTGTTGAATACTTGAGTCTTAATGATAAGAACCTTATGGAGGCAAATAATGAAAAAATGGATAAAGACCAACTACACTCAAGCAAACAATAAGAGATGGTAAGTAACTCCTTCGCACCTCTAAATGAGCTAAAGTATGTAAGCTCTCATCATCCTAAATTAATTATTGGTAATCATTTTGAAGGAACAAAGACTAGAGCATCTTTTAGAAAATAAGTGGTCATTTTTGCATTTATTTCTCAAATTGTACCTAAATCATTTTTAGAAGTCGAAAAGGATGAAAAAGGAATTTTTGCTACGCAAGATGAGTTAAACTAATTTGAAAGAAATGATGCTTGGGAACAAGTCCATAGACCTAGCAGTCAATCTGTAAAATGAACAAAATAGGTGTTTAGGAACAAAGTTGGTACATGACACAATAGTTAGAAACAAAGCTAGACTAATTATCAGATGTTATAATGAAGAAAAAGGTATTGATTATAAAGAAACCCACCGATAGCTATACTAGAATTAATAAAAATGTTTTTAGACTACGTTTGTCATTTTAACTTCACACTTTTCCAAATGTATGTTGAGCAACCACAAGCTTTTGAAAATTTTGATTTTCTTGATCATGTTTACAAACTCGAAAAGGCCTTGTATGATTTAAAACAAGCACGTAGAGCATGGTATGGTAGACTTAAGTCTTATTGAAAATGATTTTAAGCCACCCTTTTTTACAAAAAGAAAAGGAAAAAAATATCTTGATTGTACAAATCTATGTTGATGATATCATATTAGGTGCTACTATTAAATCTCTTTGTAAGATGAATTTTTAAATGAGTATGATGGAAGAGTTGGACTTTATCTTTGGATTGCAAATCACACAAACAAATGATGACATCTTCATCAATCAAAGCATTTACATCAAGGATCTTCTAAAAAGATTTAGGATGGAACGTGTCAAAGAAACCGACACACCTATAAGATCATCAACAAAACTTGATATGGAAAAAAATGGTAAGAATATAGACATCACAAAATTAAACATAACTACAACAATCTATTTGAAACATTATAAAATTACAAAAAAAAACTACTATATTGGTGAACTATATGAACCGGTTGACTGTTTTAGCTGTTAGTACAAAATTAGAAAGGGATTCCAAACATATATGATATACAAGCAACTCTAAGAGTAAAAATATTTCAAAACCATCAATCCTTAATCATACTCTAATTTGTGCTATTAAACCTTCATATTGTATCACATGAGTGTTCAATCTTATTCCCACTACATTTAAACACTTCAAATCCTATAAGTGTTATCTTATGAGATATTCAGATATTAAGACTTTCAATTATATTACTCAATTTATTAAAATAGTTAGTTGTGATTATAAACATGTGAGAGTTAGGTAAAAATCTTAGTATTGGTTAGGTAATTTCACTAAGAAAAAAATCTTAAAAAGGGCATATCTTCAAGTGGAAAAAATCTTAAAAAGAAAATATCTTCAAGTTGTGTAAAAGCTTGGAATGGATTCATCAAGTGACATTATACCCTTGAACTTGGACTAGTGAAGAAATACAACTCTCAAGTACGGTTTGATATTTGAGGTGTGGATGTAGACTTGCCAAACTACCTTAAAAAAAAGTTTGCATATTCTCTTTCCTTCTCTCTTTACTTTAAGTACTTTAATTATATTATTGGTTACTATGTTAACTTGAAGTAATTTGCATTATTTCTTAATATTAGTGATATATCCAATTCATCCCCTCTTAGGTGTTAAAGTTGTCTTAATCCTTAAACAACAGAAAAGTATGGCATTTGAAGAAAATGGTTAAAATAGGCTCGTAAAAATTTCAAGGATGAGAGAGAAAAAAGAAAAGATAAGGAAAAAAAAAGAAAGAGATCTTAAAGGCATATCAAAGCTCCAATGACAACACCTATGGTACCAGTAAAAAGATCTTGAAGAGATGAATTCAACGATACCAAAAAAATCACCAATGATTACTAGAGTGGATCGCATGCGTCGTCCAAAGACAACGAGTGACTCACTTAACTTTATTCAAATTAATTTAGTCATTGATGCACCTATGCTTTGGATATGATAATGGAGTGATAAATAGTAATATCACTAGTTTTATAGCCCGCTATACGTTGCATGTATGATTTAAAGTTAATTTCTAAAACAATAAAAGAATGAGCCAATGTTATGGATGCGTTTTCTAGTATCATGACTTTTTTTTATTGAAAAACATAAAGATATTGTTTAAGATTAATAAAATAAATTAAAATATATATTAACCGATAAACTAAGAAAGAGTTGTCAATGCTAATTAAATACTAAGATAAAATGCTAATATTTCTTCTAGAAGCAAAAGACTTATCAATATGCAAATATTTAACCCCAACTTTTCTTTTTTAACTTATATATATTTATTTTATTTTATCTTATAGGTTATTTTTTTCTTACCATGAAGTTATGATTCTTATTTTTATAAATATATAATGCAAAAGTAGTTTATTTATATAAAATATAAAAGGAAAAAAATTAAATATAAACTACAATAATCTATTTGAAACATTATAAAATTACAAAATAATTAAAAAAAATAACTACTATTTTGGTGAACTATACAATTTAAAACATAAGAGAGAGTGTATCAATTAAAATAAAAATAAAAAAATTCATGCAAAGTAAAAAGGATATAAAAAAGAAAAAGGATATTATTTTAAAAAATAATAAAAATTGAAAAAAAAACAAAACAAAAAAGATTAGGCACTACTAGCCTTGACAAGCCGAACCCGCTACCGAGTGAGCAACCAAATATATATATATATTTTTATTAAATATAAGATTTCAAAAATAAAAAATAAAGATATTGTTTGTTTTACATTGAAGATAACAAAAGAAATAAATAAAACCCTTATTTTTATGATTGAGACTTTGAAAAACAATTTGTTTTTTTTATGCTCCTTAGTTTAGAAAGACTTAAAAATAGAACATGTATTCATGTTCTAACAATAACAATTTTTATCAAATGGCATGGAATAATAGTGGATTTTAATGAAAATTATTTTATTTTTTTAATCGATGATTATTATTAAATATCATTTGTTTGGCATTCAAATTTACTATTATATTGAAGATAAATTTGTACATCAATCAACATTACACGTGAGGTGACATCTTTTGTATCTGTATGAAAAATGGATTCTCTTGGATACTAAAGGAATTAGGCAAGGTCATGAGTTATTGAAAGAAATATCATAAGAAATACCTTGTTCATAGAAAATACAAGGTTCATCATCTAGTTCTCAAGGTTGTCGGAATGAGATTTTTACTATTCATAAATAAATAATGAACAATCCCACGTGTTCTTACCTAGGAATTTTGTTCCTTTTGTTTTGTTTTAATATTTTATTCCAAGTTCTAGGAGGTGTATGAGAGTTTGGTTGTTGTTGCTTTTCAAAATGTTTTTTATTTGGAAATGCATCAAAATAATATTTTTTTATTTTTAAAAAATTATTTTTGACATCAATGCATCAAAATTATCTAAAAACACCAAAAATATTAATTTAATTTTTTTAAAAAAATTCAAAAACATTTTTAAAATGCAAAAATAACCAAGACCTTACTCTAATAGGAGAGGTGTATTGGCTTGGTGCTCGAGATTCGTCATCACGTCTTAACTACTTTTAGTTAATCTGTCTTGATCTTGTGGTTAAGTTATGTGTAACAGACCTGTACCAAACCCTAATTGCAATGACAAAAAGACGAAGAAAATGGATAGGGACATGTGATTGTCATGACTACTTTTTAGAGTTTATATTTGTTGAATGAATAGCCAGGAAAGTGTCCCTGGGTGCTTTACTATAGCTTCCACGACTTAAAAAAAACAATTGATTGTGTCAATAGAATTGGTTTGCTTGATTTTCTTCATTTTGAATTTAAATCATTTAGGTTCAGTTGTGCTTTATTATATTGTTTTTTGTCGTATTTATCTAATCTTGTGCTTTATTATGAACCCATGCTAAGGAAAATATTGGAATTTGTTTTTAGGATCCATTTTTAACTATTTTCTCTTTTTTTCTTAACATATATATATATATATATATATATATATATTCTTCTCTCTTCTTTTTTATTCCATGTTTTTTTCTTTTCTCATTCCTTTTCATTCATTGTTGTTGATGTTTTTGCTTTACTCTTATTCATTATTCAGGTGGCTTTTCGGTTGTGAATAGTTTTATTGCTCTTTTTAGTTTTTTTTCTTTCCATTTATGTGTTGATCATTTTTTATTTTATTTTTATTTCTTGAGGTCTTTATTAGACTTCTACCTAGTGTCATTGTTATATTTTTGTTTCACAACGTGATTTCAATCATTTTGTACACGTTTATTTCATCACTAATGAGTTTATGTACCCTCACCTTACTTTCAATCATTTTTTAACTTTCTTTAGTTAGATGGTGGTCGAAGTCCTTTATTGGTTCTCAATTTTTTCCTGTTTTTCCTATTATTTTTTATTGCTATTATTTCTTGAGGTTTTATGAGGTACCCTTTACTATTTTTTGCTTTCCTTTCATTCCTGCTACCTAAATTTGTTTCAACCTCCCCTGCTTTGGGGTTTTTAGGTATGTGATTGTGGTTGTTTTTTAAAATATTTTTTACTCGAAAATGTGTTAAAATAAAATTTTTTTACTTTTAAAAATTATTTTTGACATCAACGCATCAAAATGATTTGAATATAACAAAAAAAATATTAATTTAAAGCAAAGAAAAAAAAATTCAAATTTTCTCAAAAACACTTTTGAAACGCAAAAACAAACAACGTCATATTCTCTACCCGTTCAATAAAAGTTTATTATGTCTTTGTTTTTTTTTTTTCTAAGAAGTAGATGTTTAATATAGCATTATAGGGTTCAAAATCGTGGTTGATTCTGTTTGGGGCAAAAAAAACAAATCAAACATATATATATTTTTTAATTTTATAAATTATGTATCGAGCCCAATTAAAAATTGATGCATGATGAACCTGATTGATTTGGTTTAGGTCTTTTTTTTATTTTTTTTTCCCCTTATAAACTAGGCAACCAACAAGCTTTTTAATTGGGTTTTTTGGCTTTTTTTTAGTGGGATTAGGCTTCTTTAAACTACTTGAGGGCTGACTTATAATCATTTGAAACCATTGGTTCTATACTAAAATTGGGCTTCGGTTTTTAGGCTTTTTTTAACAATTAATAGAACAACTTTACTTCATGCAACTTTCATTCTTTTGTTATGTCTTTTGCAAATTCAAAATAAACATTCAAATTACTACTTTCATTCTACCTGCTACTTTCATTATTTCTGTTCATTTGGTATTATACTTTGTATTTTTTTTCTGGGTTTAATCTCTTTTTTTATATATATAAAACAAAAAATATCCTTAATTAACATGCCATGTGATCAACATGCCAAGCACAACAATATTCATCTCTGTATTTTTTAAATCTAAGAAAACAAAAGAAAACCAATCAAAAGATCTAGCAACAACAGTGGTAAAAAGATCCTAAAAAAAATCAACTAATATCTTAAAAGATCCACACAACATCCAAGGTCAATGCTATAAAAACAAAAACTAGATATTAGAGGTTGTCAATAAAATCATAACGAGTTTTTAGCTAGAAAAAAACATTCCTGTAAGAAACAAATGTCTAAATAAATAAATAAAACATTTGCATCAATACATGAAAAAAAAACAATTTGGTAGCAAGGTAAAGTTAGTTAGTTACATGAAACAATTGTATTATGACATTTCACCAAACTACAATTAGTTACAACTTTCAAACTTTCAACAAATTCAATAAAATTATAAATTGTTAGATTAAACATATGTTAGAAAACTAGAATATAAAATAAATAATTTTAAGTTCATAAAACAAATCACTTGAGTTAATCTTTTCAGAATTTTTAACATCATTTATAAAGGCTTTAATATCGATAAGAATTGGTGCTAAACGCAACCAATTTTAATAACAAATAAGTATTTGTATTGTTGATGAAGATAAAAAAAGAACTATTAAATAGATCTAACATGCTATTGCAACTAATTATGAAATAACACAAATATTGACATATATTACTTTTCTATGAGGTTGAGAAAGAGTAGGATTTAAAAAATTTAAAAATATCTTTTTAAGTCAACCAAATGCAATGTAAAAACAAATCATGAAATAATATGAGAGGAAGATTTACAGAAATATAAAACCCAAAACCAAAACACAACCAATTAGAGCACGTACATGGTCAACTGATATGATAAGAAAACTCAATAAAATAGATTAGCAAGATCTCCACTAACACAAACCCATAATAGCCATATAATTTAGAATTATATTCACTCCAATTCATTAAAAAAAATTCATCAAATTAGGTGGTATAATTGGGATTAAAACTTTGTTAACTTATAAGGGAGCTATTTAATGTTATGAATACTTTTGAGAGTACACAATGTTCTTTTTTTAATTAAAAAAACTAAAAGAGGTAAGAGATTCATTATGGAGACAAACTCATGTGTATTATAGATCTTAATAGTGTAAATACATTTTTACCCTTGATTTTTTTTGTCAAGCTTATTTGTTTTGGAAGGGTGTTTTGGATTTGAATATTGTATATCCATCCTTTTTTTCCTAGCATGTGTTATCCCTTCTCCTTTTTTTATATATATTTTATTTCACACCTCGCTCATTTGCCACTCCTCCATTTCTCTCTTTTCTTTTATTCTCAATTGAAATTTGTGATGCTAAGATTTTTAGGGTTTATTTCTTTCTTTTAATGCCCTTCCCTACTCTACTTCTTCTTTTTACTCTCTCCTTTTCTGATTATGAGAGTTTTAGGGTTTGTAAGATCCCTGACGTCCTTCTCCTTTTCTATTTTTGTTTTTTCTTTTGTCTAACTGTTATTGTCAAATTTCTAAAATTTACGTTTTATTTATTGAGTTGTCATAACCTAATTTCCTAAATTTTTCAAAACAATAAAAAATATCTTTTTTAGAAAAAAAATCATACTTCAAACAGAAACAAATGCAAAAAAGAGGTTTTTGGTTGCAAATAAACAAGGATTTAATTTACAGTAAGTCAAAGATTAACATGGGTTTAGGGTTTGATTAAAGAAAATTAAGAAAAATGGTTGAAATTAGTCATAATTGCACAAATTAAAAAACCAAAATAGAAAAGATGGAAAAGCTAGGAAGTCCAATTCAGTTAATTAGGAACCCAATTGAAGGTAAAAATTAGAATTTAGAGGGAAATTGGTTAAATTTGCAATCCAATGACCAAAATGAAAGGTGGTGGAAGTTTAGGAGGTTTTAATTAATTCAACCAGGGGCTCGATTGAAGAAAAAAATTAAACTTGGGAGTCAATTTGACTAAAAATAAAAGAATTAAAGGTCCAATGATTGAATTGAAAAGGTTTTAGAATTAGAAGGGCATTTTTTGTTTTAATTAGGGACTTAGTTGAAGAGAAATTTAAAAATAAAAGTAAATTTGGTTGAAATTACATAATTTGAGAAACTAAGGACTATATTGTAACATATGCCAAAATTCAAAGGCCCAATGAAGAATGACCGAGGGTAAAATTGAAAGGATTTGCAAAAATAAAGCCCAATTTAGGATTGGATTGAGGATTTTCACAAATCAAGAACTATAATCAAAAGTAGCTAAAACTTTTATGATAAATTTAGTCTTTTCTAAAATAACGTAGTTTATTTTAATTGAAGGAATCCCTAATTTTAAAATCAAATGACGTCCCTCGGTCTAAAATCCCAAAGCCCTAATTAAAAGAAAAAAAGGAATGACGTGTCACCTATTCTCGTCCTTAACCTTGAAATTATATGTTATAAGCTAAGATGGGGGAGGATCTTTGGTGTAAGAACTTGGAATTTTATAAGTTAACTTACTCTTCCAAGTGATTATTTTCTTGTAAAATGGTTTATATATTTTTTTAAACGGTCAGACCATTTTTTTTCCAAAATAGTCTCACACCATTTTCGTCACTGGAAATCTCTAACTATTTTTTATATTTTGGTCAATCTATTTCTCCAAAACATTTCAACCTATTTAATCTCTAGAATCTTATAAATCATTTTCACAATTCAATTCTTATTTGGTTCTCTAAAAATCCTTGGATTTTGTTTAGATTCACTTATACTTATAACATATATTGCATCATAGTATATACACTTTGGTGGATGAAACATTAGTTTATATCTTTAATTTCTCCTTGCACATTTTGAAATGTCAACTTCAAAATCTTAATACATTTATATATTGAGATTTTGATAGAGTTTTCCCTATACAAAAGCCCTATCCAAGATAACTCAAATAAAAAACTCATCATCACAAAAGTAGCCTCAGGCTCACCACACATCAATTTCATCACAATATGATTAATCACAACGTACATATATAAGGCATGGCAAGGAATTTTTTTGAATATACACAAACATTCCCAATATAACCAAGAAATATCCTTGCATCTTTCTTACAATGCACATAGTATTTTAACTTAATTACATATAATAAGTTTATTACATAATATAGGTGAGGTTTTTTTTACAAAATTCTACCTAATATAAGATGATTAGGAAGATCCGTTGTATAATATCATAACTCAGGTAATGGATGAGATGTACCTATAAAGCATATAAATAAACAGAATACATGATAAACAAGTGTATGTACATATCCATTGCTTCAAATAGATTTTCTACAACTCTAAAAAATACACAAATCATCATTAATCCTTTTATAAGAACATTAAAATGATGTCATCCTTCCAATTTAATTCATCCTTTTCATCGAATGGAAAACTTTCCTTCAATTTCATTTACTAATTATGCCATATTTTCCATTTATTATGTTCTCTTCTAGTTTGACCCATGACTCAGGTGATCTGCGACTTAGACTAGGATAAGTTCTAACAAAAATAAGGAATGAATTGACTTGGTATGATTCGATTAAGAAACGAGATTGACCTGGAACACAATTAGCCCTAAAAAAACTCATTCAAAACTCGTTGGTCTTTTTCTTTCTTTTTTTTTTCCCTTCAAATTGATGTTGTTTTTACATGTTTATAAAATTTTAAAAAAATGGGTTGAATTAGGTCATCCCACCTGACATGGGTTAACCTGGGTCAATCCACATGACCTGCAACTTGTCTTGGACTGATTTTCGGGTTGAGTTTGAAAATAATGCAATAGATAACTTTTCAAAAAAATCAATTATATAAAAGGGTCTAAAATAAAAATAGCAATTAAAAGAATAAGGGTTAAAATTAAAATTAAAATAAATTAGAGGGAAAGAATAATTCTTTAATCAAAGGATTAAATTAGAAAAAAAATTAACGAAAAGACAAAAAAACTAAAAGTATAAGGATCAAATTAGAAAAAAACAAAATGCAACAAACTTGGATTGAATGATGAAATTAAAAACCACCAAAACCTTGACAAAAAGGTCAAGAAAAAAAATTAAAAATTAAAAGAAGAAGAACCAAATTGAAAAATATTATATATGACAAATTAGAATTGAAAATTAAATTGAAATAAATAAAACTTTTACAAGATGACCAAAGGAAAAAAATAAAAAATTTAAATAATAAGGACTAAATTGAAAAAAAACCAAATTAGAATTGAATGACTAAATTAAAAAAAAAATAAAACTTTTATATAATGGTAAAAAAAATAAAAAGAATAAGGACTGAAATTGAAATATAAAAAAGACAAGTTTGTATTTTATGAGAAAGGAGAGAGAAAAGAAGAAAAAAATAAAGAAAAACCTATGGGTAATAATTTATCTTATCACTACTAACACTCATCAACATTGTGAAAGGGCTAGTTTTGCAATTAAGAGGTTCCATACAAGCTTTTTAAAAGGTGCAAGTGCATGATAAGTATGTGCCATCAACTTTATTAAAAGATGAATAATTCAGGGTAAGAAAACCTAATTACCCTTTATATTTCTGAAAATAACAACAAAATCTGTTTGGAAAAACTAAAAAGCCCTTGTGTTCAATGTCTATTTCTCCTTTTATTGTAAGGGCAAGTTTGAATTTTTACTTCATTTAAAAAAACAAAAAAACACAAATATCCTTAGCGAATGACTTTTTGTTTTTTTGAGATTAAAGGTAATTAAATCGTTTAACTTATTTAAAAAATTATATATTAGACATGTATATCCTTATAATTATTAAATGATTAATACTCATATAAAAAGATAGAAATACTCCAAATTCAATTCAAAGGCTATTTTTTTTGAAAAATAAAAAAAACAAAACTATATAAGAAAGTGATTTGTGTGGGAGTATTCAATTAAAAAAACCCTTATAATGTAGTTGTTTTGTTATAATATTAGAAGTATGTTTGATATTTTAATATATGATGTTTTTTA
>Ga0325404_1002955_pt1 | contig 18133 bp, 16 predicted proteins | sample PopdelMetagenome_18_FD_205664 | JGI IMG/M metagenome (GOLD analysis project Ga0325404, IMG submission 205664) | Populus deltoides microbial communities from Bellville, Georgia, United States - Xylem-Control-R1 | ecosystem: Host-associated > Plants > Phyllosphere > Stem > Wood/Secondary xylem... | reverse complement strand
GGGTTCATTCGTCTCATGCTAATGTTTAGCAGGCCTATGCCTATCGTAATAGGCAAAACCCATGCAACCTCAATCAATCTTGTCCTCTTCAAATTCCTCCAAATAGATAGGTTGTCCATGTAAGATTGGAGGAACAATTTTAGGATTTGATCCACTCTTAGATAAGTCTTTGGGCATGCCCCTTCTTTCAACACCATCCTTGTTTATGCCTTCCCCTGATAGTTGATATAACTGCTCAGCTATGTCTACTACTGAACGTTCTAATCAATCAAATCTTTGCAATAAGATTCTATATGGTGCCTCTTGAGTCCTCACAACGCTTCTATGGCTTCAACTCCTTGATTTACATTGCAAGGTAGGATGATGTTGTCAATGTCTCTATCCATCGAGCAAGCTAACCTGCTCATATATTAATTGACACAACATGTTTAGCAAAAAGGAAGAAACCAGGGTTTTACAAACCCTAAAATTGTAGCTAAACATCTAATTTAATGACTCTAAATGTTAATAATTCTTAATTGTTATGAAAAATAACTAGACAGCTCTATTTATACTACTCCTAGACCATATCCTATTCCTTATAGGAAAATGAACCCTTATGCCCACTATAGAATCTAATTGGCATTAGAATTCCTAAACTAAATAAGAAAAGTAAAATAATAAGGGCAATTAAAAAAAATATGAAACAATGCCAGATCTAATTTGAACATGTAAACGATCTCAATTGGTTGTAAGAAGAACGTGCTTGCAAAATTTCAGCTTGATCCAATGATCAAATTGAAAATCATATTGTTTTTGCTAACAAGCTCCTTTAACTTGTTTAGACTTTTTCTTAGGTCTGGACTTGTTGATATGATCATGATTGTACTTGTTGGATGTTCAACATCAAAATTAGGGCAATCCTAACTTGTAACAAGTCATTGGACTTTATGTTATTGAGAACCAACCGAACAAAAACCTTAACCTCATATGGTATCTTGCCCTAGCAAGAGACAAATGAGTAGATTTTGGAGATTAAAAAAAAATCCAATCAAATCAAATCTTCACTTTTTTGGCTTTCAAACTTCACAATTACATCAATAAAACCATATAAATCTTAATCCATTGTCTTACCATTCTAAAATTCCCTAAGAGCTGATTCAAGCATAACTACATGAAGTATTTAGTTAAGAGTTAAAATATGCCTTCCTTAAGTGATTGGAAAGTATCAAATCAACACCTTTCAGTCTATTTTAGATAACTAATAAGAGCTAGTCATTGAAATGCTTTATGGATTCTGAATGAAGTCAATTCCAGTTGGTGCTTTACTAGACTAGGAGACGACAAACAAATATCTGGAAGAAATTTGAAGCAAGCCCCTAAACACCACAATATGTAAGTTAAGAAGAGCTCAAAATAGCACAAACCATGTATAGGACCCTCAAATAGAATCCATTCATCTCATGCTAACGTTTAGTGGGCCTTTGCCTATTGTAATAGGCAAAACCCTTGTAACCTCCATCAATCTCGTCCACTTCAAATTCTTCCAAATAGATAGGTTATCTATGAAAGATTGTAGAACAACTTCGGGGTTTGGTCACTTGAGATAAGTCTCTAGGCACGTTCCTCCTTTCACCACGATCCCTGTTTATACCTTGCCCTAGTAGCTAATCTAACTGCTCAACTATGTCTGCTACTGAACATTCCAACCAATCAAATCTTTGTAATAAGATTCTATAAGGTGCCTCTTGAGTCCTCACAACGCTTCAGATGGCTTCAACTCCTTGATCTTCATTGCAGGGTAGGATAATGTTGCTAATGTCTCCATCTATTAAACAAGCTAACCACATTAATTGACACAACATGTTTATTTAAAATGAAGAAACTAAGGTTTCACAAACCCTAAAATTGCAAATAAACATCTGATTTAATAACTTTGAATGTTAATAATTCTTAACTGTTATGAAAAATAACTAGACAACCTTATTTATACTAATTCTAGACCATATCCTATTCCTTATAGGAAAACGAATCCTTATTGAAAGTTATATGCCTAATATAGAATCCAACTAGTATTAGAATTCCTAAACTAAATAAGTAAAATAATAAGGAAAAAAATATTCTAAAACAACAATTTTTTGACCTATTTTGGACATGTAAACGATATCAATTGGTTGTATGAAGAACGCGCTCGCAAAATTTCAGCTTGATTTAATGGTCATATTAAAAGTTATGTTATTTCCGCCAACAAGCTCCTTTAACTTGTCCGGACTTCTTTTTAGGTCTGGACTTGGTAATCTGATTATGAATGTACCTGTTAGACGTTCCACATCACAATTAAGGCAATCCTAACTTGTAACAAGTCATTGGACTTTATGTTATTGAGAACCATCCAAACAAAAACCTTAACCTCATAGGGTATCTTGCCTTAGCAAGATACAAATGAGTAGAAGATTAAAATAAAAATCCAATTAAATCTTCACTTTTTTGCTTGCAAACTTTACCATTCACATCAATAAAACCATAAAATCTCAATCCATTGTCTTACCATTCTAAAATTTCCTAAGAGTTGATTCAGGCATAACTACAAGAAGTATTTGGTTGAGAGTTAAAATATGCCTTCCTTAGCTGATTGGAAAGTATCAAATCAGCATCTTTCAGTCTATCTTAGATAACTTAATAAGAGCTCGCTTATTGAAATGCTTTATGGATTCTGAATGAAGTCAATTCCAGCTGTTGCTTTACTAGACTAGGAGATAGCAAACCAATACCTGGAAGAAATATGAAGCAAAACCCTAAACGCCACAATATGTATGTCAACAAGAACTCAAAATGGCACAAACCATGCACACTAGCCTGCTAGTATCCAAGAGGAAGAACCCCAAAAAGTTTAACAACGAGCTAATAGTGTAAAGTATTCCACAAACGCAATGGAAGAAGGAAAGGGATGAAGCCTAGCTATAAATAAATCTCAAACAATTATTTGAGCTTCAGTAATGAAGTTCATTCTCCTCAAAAGTTGGACCAACAGGTATTGAAATTTCCATGATAGCCACTTTTTATTTCATCCTATATTGAATAACCTTTAAGTTTCAGCCACCTCGGTGTTATTTCTCTTCCTTTTATGATGTCAAGTGGCAAGCAAATAATAAGAATAACCATCCATAGCCATGTATGCCTTTTACCCTTTTTTGGAAATAAACTCAGTTAATTGCCATGATGATGATATTTTTGACTTTCGACGTAATAAAACCAAAGAAGGCTAGCATGTTTGGATGGAAATTCTACAGGATGATTGATAAGTGAAATGGCATATTTGATGATGGAAATGCCTTTTTAATAAGTTAAAGAATTTACTCACCTCCATTTATGAAAAGATCATAAAGTTTTTCAAACTTATTTAGAAAGGCCGCAACAATATCTTCTCTTCTTAATGCGCATGCAGCACCAGCCAACTCTCTCAAGACCGCATTCAAGCATGTTGTTGGTTTCTCATTATCGACATTCAAGCCTATACCTGCAATATTGGAATGCTAGTTTGCTCGTATCATAAATACAAATTTAGAACCAACCTTCTGTATAATTTGGATCACAGAGAATGGGTGCTAAAGAATAAACTAAGTAGCCAGTTAGCTATGTGTAAGTGTGAAAATCAGAAACCATTAGCAAATCACAGAAGAAGAATCATTTTTACCGGCACTGATATTGAACTTCTTTGATCTGTATGTTGAGGTGCAGAGAATGCCTCCAACTTAACACCATTTAAATAAAGATCATTTGGCCATTTTATTCTAACGTCAATATGTGGTAAGCCCTGAAATAAATCATGTACCCCCAAAATGCGTGAATCGACGTCTAAACCTGAAACTCACATACTTGCTGACTGAAAATTTGCAATAAGAAAATCATGTATAGAATTAATGGGTAAAGCAGCCTAGAGTCATCGTTCAATCAGACACTGTCAGGTGTCATTCCTTAAAAACTTGTGTTTTTCACACACCATCTTATGTTATCTGGTTAAAGAAAAAATCACCAAGGAAGCGATATTCAGATATCAAATAAGAAATGAAAAGGTTATAACTAGGTAATGGCTGGCAACGCACTTCAATTAAAAAACAAAAACTAACATTTTTGTTACAAAGATCCTTAATTGCCTCTGTAACAGCAAGAGACACTACGTATTGCAACAAAGGCACAACTTGCCCATCCTCCATTTGAATGGTAAATGAAAACATCAAGCAACCTGCTGGAGATTCCCACACATTCTTCGATCGGCCTGCACAGTCAAACAAAATAACATACATACAGATATATTCGACTTTTCTAAATTCACAGCATGACATTCTTATCACAAACCTCGCCCTTTATATTGAACATCAGCAATGCAAACAGTACCAATTGGAAGCTCGCCAAAATTGCTGCCAGAAAAAAATAATTAAAACATAACAATAATAATTAAACAGCACACGAAAATCGCAAGATTAACTTTGGAGATGCTTACTTGGAAACAAGATCATGAGTTGAAGGCAATAGCGGAGACCAAATGAGTAATCTACCGAATAGATTAGTTGAAAGAGAATTCATAAACCGTGAAAGAGAGAAAGATTCTTCATTTTGCTGCGGCTCATCAAGAATCTCCGAGTGCAAAAGAGTAGAGATTTCCACATTATCCGGCAGTTTAAGAGTGTTATTGTTCATCAATGATTTAGCCATTTCATTCTCTGCAGATGATTTTCCACATAGTAACAGCTTACAAGGCGTACTACTGCTATCCATTGCTGAACCAAAACAGCAACAACAACAAAGAAATCACATTTTAAGCGTTTCCGGTTGTCAAGCAAGGTAAAAATATTTGACACCTACCTGTAGAGGCTGCAACTGATCGATAGAGAGGGAGAGAAAGAGAGGGAATGCGTGTTTTTTATTTTATTTTTTTTGGCTAGTTTCACTTTCAACTCATTAAAAAATAAATAATTCAACTCATTTAAAAAAAAAAAAAACCTCTCTACTGAACTGTGTTCAAAGGGAGGGTAGTCAGCGGAGAAAACAACACATGCTACTGGCACAGGAGGAGTTAAAGTTTGTTGTCACTGAAGTTTTGAAGCCGTTGGATTATCCAAGGGACACGTCATTCGCCGTAAGAGCGCGTGACTTTAACCCAAATTTTAGGGCATGTTTGGGAATGCGAAAATTGGAGGAAGGGAAGGTCAAGTTATATTCAAAATATGTCTGCCCTAGAGTTGTAGTGTTGTACTCTACTAGATGCGAGTGGAGGGGAGGGGAGAGGCTAGTCCAGCCTGAGTAATCTATCTATCTATCCATGGAGGAATTGCAAAATGTTGTTAGAGATGGTGGATTAGCTGTGTCTAATCTTCCGGAGAAAGGACGATGTCTGCTCACCACCAAGAATTTCTATCCAGGTCTCTCTTCCTCATTTATTTATCATACACTTGAGAAGTCCAAGAACTCAATAGCTATCTGATAGGAAATTGCTTTAGTTTCTTGAAAGCGAAGCCAATTCAACGCTCAATATCTTTCCATCTGTAAATTAAATTGGCCATTTGTATTCGCAGGAGAAGTGATTTTAAGGCAAGAGCCCTATGTCTGTGTACCAAACAACTCCTCTACTGTCTCGAGATGTGATGGATGTTTTGCATCAGAGAGCCTCAAGAAATGCTCGGCTTGTCAAGTTGTGTGGTACTGTGGAAGCACATGCCAGGTGTTACAAAAATCTAAGCACGCAATTTCTTTTTTCTTCTTTAAAATGGGAAAACTGTGTATTGAACAAGGGTGTTTGTGTATAATTCTCAGAAATCAGAGTGGAAGTTGCATCGACTTGAATGCAATGCTCTCTCTCGGCTTGAGAAGGAGAAGCGAAAGGCTGTTACGCCTTCTATTCGTTTGATGGTTAGACTTTACCTTAGTAGAAAATTGCAAAATGAGATGGTAATTACTTTATCAATCTCTGGTTTATTGTTCATCACATACTTGCTCACTGGGCTCTTGTCTTTGGCCTGTGCACTTACAAATTTAATTGTTTTGACTGCCAGTTCATCCCTACTAGTGTTACAGACAGTTACAATTTCGTGGAGACATTGGTGTCGCGTATCCACTCATAGTGTGTAGTTCATTTCCTCAATGTTGTGGTTGCTTAAAATGCTTGTTTTGTTTAACCTTATATTTGGTGAAGACTTGAAGGATCTTGATGAGAAGCAACTGGTGCTATATGCACAGATGGCCAACCTTGTCCACTTCATTCTTCAATGGCCTGAGATCAACTTAAAAGAGATTGCCGAGAACTTCTCCAAGGTCCCCAACTTATTTTCTGCTGTACATTAGTAATTTGTAGATGTTAACCACTATCACCTAAAGCTGTTTCAGCAAGCACTCCCACAGTTCAGCTGATTTATATGCTAGGAGTAGTTGCAAGCTTTCTTAAATGTGTTTGGTCTGTAGTTTCATATTCCCTATCATAAGCTTCCCTTGTGCGAAACAGTAGGGACAGTGCAATGTTGTTTTGGGAACTTTTGCACAGCATTTCATGCATTATTTAAGAATTTAAGGGTTGTTTTAAGTTAAGCTTTTAATTCATAAGTGCTCAACAAAATCTTATGTAGAAGTGCACAGGATCCATAAAAAAGTGATCCTATGTTTTATTTTCGTGCGGATTGCAGTTGCAATTGCAATGGAAACTGATTCTATGTAATGCACTGAGACAAACCTCCATTTGAATCCTTTTCTGATACTTAGTTTTGGCATCTGTTCCTCCACAATGAAATGCAGCTGGCATGCAATGCCCATACCATTTGTGACTGTGAACTCAGACCTCTAGGCACAGGACTCTATCCTGTTGTTTCCATTATCAACCACAGGTAATTATTAGTGGAATACTGTGAGCTTGTCATCTTTCCTGGTCGTTGGTTTGCCAATTCATTCTGGTGCTTGCAGCTGCATGCCCAATGCTGTGTTGACATTTGAGGGAAAGTCATCTGTTGTTCGAGCTGTAGAGCATATACCAGAAGGAGCAGAGGTAAGGTGTGCTTTCTACTAATCATTGTACTTTGTACATTACTTGAAGAACTGTAAGAGGTAACTGATTAGTTGGGTATGCCCAGGCCTACTTCTTTGATGATTATGTAAAAATTTGTTGGGAAACCCAAGGCTCAGAAAATGCTAGAGCTGTGAACAGGTTATTCTAATATATATTTGTTTTAATTGTTCATCACAGTGTAGTCTCAGGGATTTTAATCCTGTTTTATTAAAAAAAAATCCTGTTCTGCACCAGTTTATATGTTCAAAAACTCTAAGCATTTGCTAGTGACCATTTGCTTCAAAGGGACTGTTATTGTCAGTAACGTAGATGAATATGAGTGGATATTGAAAATACTTCTGATGCAAAATTCAGGATTCAAGATTTGGATTGGGACTTAATTCTGAATACAGAACCATGCTGAAGAAGTTGTGAGACCTTAGACAACAGGCAGCAGCAATATATTAGTCATGTTAAAGGACATATCAAGACTGAAATTGTGTGGTTAGGAGGGAAAGCATGTTTGAGAGGAAATATACTTCTGATTATGAAGGTATTAAAAATATGGGAATTCATAGTTCTTTCTTGCACAAATAGGAATAATTTGGTCTGCAAAGGATACACAAATATCTAGTTATAGGGACGAGGGAAATGAAACCATGCAATTTTGTTGGGAATTGCTGGAAGGTTTTTGTTGAAGATCTAAATTTCACTTTTTTTTCCTCTCTTGAGCAAACACTACATCGTTATAGTCTGTTCATTACCTTTGATAAAATTATGAATAGGATAAACCTAGATATTAGTTGCATGTTTGTTAGTTCCTCTGGATTTGTATTGGACTGCTCACAAGGCACATAAACCATTTGAGGTTTGAAACCATATAGACTTCCAGAAAGTGACTTCACATTTTTCTTTACCAATATCTAAAGCAGTGGCAGTGACAACTTTTGTCAGGTTGTTTGAGTCATGCCTATTACAATGTCTACATGGAAAAAAAAATGATGATTCCTTGACACAGGATTCTAGGAGCTGTTACCTGCTGGTTTGGATTAGCTTTTTTGAAGCTTCAATGAACTTTATTGTATCTTTAAACCCTCCTTTTATCTGCTTCTGCTGTTTTCTGGAAAACATCATGTTTGGGACATTTAGCTATGTTGTAAATTGGCATTAGAATGTGTGGAAATCAGTCTCAAAATCAGTTAGGATCTTAGAGAAATCTTAGTATATATGGTTTAGAAAAGAGAATCTGGTATTAACTATCCAGATTCTCTAGATTATTGCTTTCTAGTTTAGTGTAGGATACTTTCCTATCTAGTATTTATTTCTTGTTTTGAGGGTCAGTAGGTTAGCTTCTCTTCCCTATTTATTGTACAAACATACTGCTAGTAATATTAAGAAAAGAGAAAGACTTATCTCAAAATTCTTCAGAATGCAAATTGTCTCTAAATTCTTAAATACTTTTATGATGTAATTCTAATGTTATTTGTTATGTTCTTCTTTTAAGGTGTCGATAGCTTACATAGACACTGCTGGAAGCACTATGACTCGGCAAAAGGCTCTCAAAGAACAGTACTTTTTCACTTGCACATGTCCCCGTTGCATCAAAGTGGTACCCTCCTGATCTAAATTTATAAGAATGCAGCAGACACATGCATGTGTAAAGTATGCTAGGCTTGTCTTCATCTTTCCCTCATAAAATATTTTGCATGGAAAAAAATATTATGAGGAAATGGTGTATCAAATTCTTTTGATTTTTGACTACTCTTTGATAAATCTAAGTGATTTCTGTAATGAAACCTATTTTTAAAGTGGACTTGTGATGATCTGAAAATAAGAGGTTCCACCATATGCATGAACACACAGACACGTACATTTGTTGCCAGCTAAAATTTTTTGCATACTGTTGATGGGTCAGTACGATGATATCCAAGAAAGTGCGATTCTGGAAGGCTACAGATGCAAAGATGATAGATGCAATGGTTTTTTGCTCCGTGATTCTGGTATATGATTATGTTGTAGTCATTTCAATCATACAAGCTTCGCTGTTTTTTAATTCTTTTCTTTTTGGGTATGGCAGAAGACAAAGGATTTATATGCCAAACTTGTGGCCTTCGTAGGAGCAAGGAAGAGGTAAAAAGGATTGTATGTGAAATAACAGCAATTTCAGACAAGAAACTCAAGTCTACTTCCCCTGGAAGTATCCTTTTCCTGTAATTCTTTATTTCCATTTGGTTACATAGGTTTGCTTCTCGCCTTTCCATTGCTATGTTTTGTTTTTTTTCTTTGTTGAAACAATACTTCCATTTACATTTGACAAAATTAAACAAGAGTTTGATATTTAACTAAGTTTAGATCACGAGGAAGTTATTTCTCTATATAAGATGATTGAGAAACTTCAAATGGAGCTGTGCCATCCTTCTTCAATTAGTTTGATGCGAACTCAAGAAGAACTTCTGAAGGTATTTCCTTAGGTGTGTTTTCTTTTTAATGATTGTTCTCTTACGAACATTGAGCTCTGTGTTTGAACAATATGTGTAAACGTTCAATAAATGCTTGTGCTGAAATGTGTTATTTGGCTTTTCAGATTTTGATGGAGCTAGGAGATTGGAGAGAAGCTCTGGCATATTGCAGATTGACCATTACTGGATATCAAAGTATGCCACGCGTTGACTGGAGTTCTGGATAGGAAATATATTGAAGCTTATTTTAATTATTCTCTGGTTTTTAATAATGGAAATGGGATACTTTTGTCTAATATGGTAACATGAAGGCATGTTCCTTCAAAAGCCTTGGAAACTCAAGCTTCAAGATGTTGTAAAACTATCTACTCCAGCCTTGAAGGCTAGCAAAAAAAATTAAGCTTAATTCAACAAACATAGCTCTTATATTCTGTACTTGGGCCTGGATACTCTGAGTTACTTATAGTTGGTTGACTAGTTTCTGAACAATTATATTGTAGTGCTTTAATATCAGATTTATTTCTTTTACACAGGGTCCTTTTGTTCATGTAATTCATCTTTTTCCATTTTCGAATTGCAGAGCTGAAATTGGATTGCTGCTGACATCCTAAACTTTGTTCCCTGTCCTGTTGCAGGAGTGTATCCAGAGCTTCATCCTTTGCTTGGGTTGCAGTATTATACCTGTGGCAAAATCGAGTGGTTAGTTTTTTCCCTTTTACCTCTTAGATTCTATTATTTTAATTCCAACCCCCCCCCCCCCCCCTCCCTTTTCTTGATTCATTTTTGACATGCTTTGACAATCCCTTTGAAAGCCTATCTTGTCAGAAATATGGCTTTGAGGTTCAAAGTCGTTTTTGGGCATGTAGAACTTACAGTTACAGTGACTGCAACACTGTCTACATCCGGCAGATTGTGAATCATATCACAATCTTCTTTAGCTTAACCCTTTTAGTAATGAATGACCAAAATCAATTAACTATACCAGTTTAACAATTCAATGATGTAGGAGACAGATGTTGTAATTTGGCATAAGAAATGGGGCCGATTAAGATTGTCACATGCTTCTCATTTCTTTTTGAAATTTTCTTGCTGTCTGACTTCTGATCCTGTACGCTAGAAACCAAGAACTGAATGGACTGTGCTTGGCGTATTCAAGATATAGTGAGGACATCTTGTTGTGCATTATTTAAGTACTGCACCCCATGCCCATGTACAAAAAAAAGAGAAGAACTTCAAAGAATATTCTCATACTTTTTTGAGAATATCTTCATTGGCGCCACACTTGTGGAGTTTAGGCTAGTAGTTGCTGTTGTTGTCACGGTTCAGATGCACTGAACTACTGTTATTTGTGTTACAGGTTGCTTGGTTACACAGAAGATGCTATCAAGTCACTGACTAGGGCTGTGGATATACTTCGAATTACTCATGGGACAAACAGTCCCTTCATGAAGGAACTCATGATGAAGTTGGACGAAGCACATGCTGAGGCTTCTTACAATCTTTCATCGAAAGACGAGTAGCGTGCTGCTATCTTTGCTCGATGAGCTTGTTCTGAATGATTCTGTTGAGATCTGTTCGGTCATCATTTGAGAAGCGGATTTACCTTGATCTCACAGCACTACTTTATACGTAATCTCTTACGTCAACTTGCATCTGAGAGCCATTTCTCCATTTTTCTGCCAACAACAGCAGCTGCAGCACTCAATTTGATTTAACTCTCGTCTTTGCTAGCCAGCTCTCATCTAATGTTTTGACTCACTGGAGATTTCGATGTAAAGAATATTTTTAAATATAATATTTATCACAATATTAAACAGGTTATTATTGCTTTAAATTACTGCGTGAATGCTAAAGTCTTTGATTGCATGCCTGCATTGCTTAACTACCACTTGAATTTCTAATGAAATCCAAACTCAAATTTAATGTTTGAAAGTCTATACTAGAACTAGAATCCAATCAAAGGAAGATGAGTTTATGTCTGATTATCTATTAATTAAAGTTGCAAGATCATCCGAATCGACACGTCATTTTCATATTCCATGGAGACATCATTATGATTTTACTTCTCCACGCGCCACTTGCTTCATTATCCGGGACGTGAGCGCCTCCTGCCGAGCGCGTGAAATACGCTCTTTATCTCAGCGGCTGGGTGATTAAAGAGCAATGGACTGTTTAAGTCCTTTGATTTAAACATATTTATGAAAAATTTAAATTTTTTTATTTTAAATTAATATTTATTTAATATTTTATATTGTAATATTAATATCAAAAATAATTTTAAAAAAATAAAAAAATATTATTTTAATATAATTTTAAATAAATATATTTTAAAAAACAATTATAACTCTAAATATTTAATAGCTTAGCATGCCATTGTAATTATTTAAAAATTTTTTTTGAAAATATATTAAAATAATGTTTTATTTTAAAAATTATTTTAATGAAAAAAAATAAAATAAAAATTACTTTTTTTAAAATACAAAAATAAATATGTTGGAGAGAGATGGCATAAAGAGAATGGATTTTATGGTGGTTTTTTTTCCAGTGATCTTATAGGATTTTCAAGAGAATGGATGAGCATCACTTGATAAGACTCGGATCAGATGGGCTGACAACCCAAATCCTCTCTTTCAATCGCTTAAACAACAAGGCAAATGCAAATGGTTCTTGTGGAGAAACATTCGATGGTAATTTTCTTAGTTTTACCATTTTGAGTCATCATTCTTCTCGTCTTTCCTTCCTTTACCTTTTGGTTACATCCTAATCCCGCTCTTTCAATTATTATTATTATTTTTTTTCATATGGATTTGATTATATATAGCAAATCATACTCTTTCTTTCTCTTTGGACTGGATCTGGCTTCCCTTGTGTTTCTAAATTTTACGAAACCACCATCTCTGTATTGTAAATAAATGAATTGCAAGCCCTTCCCACCCCAATAATTATCAAACTGAGTTTTCTCTTTTTTAGATCGTACGAGATACCATGCCCATGTCGTATCATGACACACAACTACTTCACCTTAATACGATGCGGGATTCTGGCTTCCTGGAGTCATTTTAGGGCAAGCTAACCTTAACAGACCTGCTCTATGGACATTTTAGGGCAAGATAGTGTCGCCGACCTGCCTACCTTTAAAGAGTGCAACGTTAAGCAGTGATTATCTCAGCATTTTTTGTTGTTGTGTAAAGCCAGTGTGGCAGCGCAGGTGTTTGATATGTTTTTTGACTTGCTGCAGAATACAGTTTGTCAAAAGTGCGGTGATCGTGGCTATCCGGAGGCTCTAAATTACTGTGTAAAGTGTAAAGTTGTTGCTGAACACACGTAAGCATCCTCCTGTCTGCCATTATTTCATTGTATGATTAGATTGATTTTTGGTAGCTCTAAATGTCTTACTGTCTAAACTTGATGCCAAATTGAGACCCAGAAATGAAGCAACCAAAATAGAAGTATAGAATCGGCATAAATTGATTATCATCACTGCTGCTGCTTATTACTTATGTTGTGAGTTGTGACTGTACACGAAATCATCTGTGTATTTTTAGTAACTTCTGTGCTTCCTTTTTTATATTATTCAGCTACTGCTTAGATGTTGTTCCCAAGGATTTTGATGAGGATGTGGTTTGGACGTGTTGGTTTTGTTTATCTGGGAATGATGGCGGACATAATAATACGTTGGACAGTTCTAGTTATACCCAATTATTAACGAGTGATCAAGCAGTTAAAGTTGTAAGGAAACAGAAATGGGAGGCATCAGATGCATACTTGAAAGCTCTGAGAAAGGTAGAGAGACTAAAAAGGGGTCCCTCTTTGCAATCTGGTGAGGCAGAGGCAGCTAAAAGGGTTTGCTTGACTAACTCAACTGATCAAGAATCAGACTGTTCTCACCTTCATAAGGACAAAAGGAGAACACTGGCCCGGGGTGAGAGCTCTGATGAGCATCAAAAAACGAGAGAACATGGTATAATGATTGTAGAAGATAGGGGTGGCTCGAATGAAGAGGTATTAACTGTTGAAAGAGAATCATTTCAAAATGGCAAGAGTGATCTGCCCAAAATTTCAGACCGTGATTCCAATGTTAATGTACAGCAACCTTTTGAGGAGAACATGAATACACTGTCTGGCAGTGAGAGTTGTGCACAGGATCTGAACTTAAGTGATCAGAATAGATTGATTCCTGATGTTGGGGGTGGCTCAAATGAAGCGGTAAATTGTATTGAAAAAGAGGCCTGTCAAAATAGCACTGATGATCTACCAAAAATTTTAGATCGGGATTTCAACACCAATGCACAGCCAATTCTTGATCCCATATGGAGGTAAGAATATCGGGTTCTCTTTTTATTGTCATGTTCCTTTCCTTACTTTGGGTGTTTTCCTTCTTTTTTTCTGGTGGGGTAGGTGTATTCTTTAACTTGTACGGAGCATTTAACCTATTCTCTTTGCAAATTTGGCAGGGGAAATTTTACTATCAACGATGGAAATTTTGAAGTTATGAAAGGACTGGTGGCCTATACATCTAACCAAGCATCCCCAAAAGTTCGTGAGACAGCTAGTTTGTTGCCAGGATCTGTTTCTATAGAAATGCTTCCTAGGCATGAAGTGTTTCCGAAAAAGTTTGGTACTTCAGATGTAACAGCTGAAGATATTGGCCTTTATTTCTTCCCGGAAAAAGAGAGGTTCCATTTCTGACAATATAATTGAACAAGACCTTTGATGAGTTATATCCTGTTTTAATTCCTTGAAACATTTTTCCCTCTCTTCAATTGCTGCAGAGATGAACGAGCCTTTGATGAGTTAGTAGATAACATAATTGAACAAGACCTTGCCTTGAAAGCCGTTCTTGAGCATGCAGAATTATTGGTTTTTACATCTCTTCAATTACCTTTGCAGAACTGGAGTAAGCTTTGCTGCCATTACATGTTATATTTGTCTGTCTCTGTTCTCATTGAACTGAATGAATGCTTGAATGATCTTTTTGCAGGATATCGGGGAAAGTATTATCTGTGGGGGTTGTTCGGTAGACCGAAGCTTTCACACTATTCAAGTAGAAGAGAGCATGCTACAGCTTAGACTTTGTAAAATGATGGGTAGAGGCAGCTCAGACAGATCAGAACTGTATCATGTCTCCGTAGGCAAGGAATGCTGGAAGGTAATTAGCATGATGCAGAGAAGACATACTTCGAAAATTCCAGCAATCTTTTAATGGATCAAGTCTTATATCATTGTGTTATAAAGGAAAGAAATGGGCACGTGGGAAATATTACCACGGGAAAGTTGTCCAATTTTGAGAGTTGGGGCTGTGGTGATGGATTTTGCATCTTTGTATGCTGCTGTGATTGGCAGAGATGAATCTTGACACAGATGCCTCACTGTCGCCTATACAAATATGAAAATGAAAGTTGTTATTTGTCGTTTAAAGCTTGCAATTCTCTTACACGAGGCATCTCATTGTGTCTCCTCCTTTATCCTCCCCATTTTACTATTGTTTTCTCAGTGGGGATCATAAATAAATAGCTGATGTACTACATGCCTTGAATGGATGAAAGGAAATGTCGGTTTATTCCAGTCTGCGAACTGGATCCTACCGTTAGAACTCCTTTTAGGGAGGAAAAAGAAAAAAGATTCTGCCAATCAATCACACTATGCCTAGATTCTGTAATCCGTCTCGAAGTTCCCTGCCTGGTTCACAAGCTGAAAACTGGGAGTATGTGCTCCAAGCTACAGGGTGTTTTTCCCCACGTTTTTCGTAAACTGGAATTTTTAGCATCCCTGTTTCCCTTTCAACGTTGAACATCTAGAACCATGCTATTGACCAAGGATAATGCTAGAGATACCAAGATTCTCCAGAAAGATAGGGTACGCCCTTATTAGCAGACTTCACGGAAGCGTTCAGTTAACACTCCATAGTTCGTATTTCACCTCTGGCTACATGGTAATCATGGAGCTCACAACTGGCTCTCGTTTTTTTCTAGGGCCTTCCACAATCAATCAATTGTAGGATGCAAAATTTCTCTGCGACAAGGGAACCGCCGGCAAGCTACTTAAAGTTGCTCACGCCACCATATATATATATATATATATATATATATATATTATCGTTACTTGCTCGTTGTTGACCTAGTCATGTATGCCGCTCAAAGTATATGTGAAAGATTACATCCAATGTCACACTGCGCGCATTCATCGGGTCCGTAAAGGAGATACATACAAGTAAAGAATTGCAGTTCAATACTTCTGTTCGAAATCAAAATAAAACAACAGGGATGATTACACCTTATAAAGGGTAGGACGGCCATGATTTCTCATATTCCCCGAAGAGAGGATCTTCCCGGAGTTGACTGCCTACCTCAAACATGGATTTATACACCTGAAACTATTCCTAAAATCCCTCTGACTTTGCTAAACATTCCCGGAGCTGAAAACAGAGCTTAGACATCTGGGAGAGCAACTTATATTGTTGGTCTCGTGATGTTAATGACTCGGATATGAGAGTGCCTGGGTTAAGCAATTGTTGGAGCTCACGGCACAGCATAGAAGTTTCTTGGTCACTGCCACAAGTTTCTGCAACAAGTTGAAGCAGTTCACAACCTTGATTCTGAGATTCAGATTGTTGAGTCGGTACTGGTGGAACAAGAAAAGGATGTTGGAGTAATTGAGGGATCCTCCATCTCTCGTTCCTCTCCCAAGCCAGGCATCTTTTCATAAGATCAAGAAGCCATGGATTGGAAACTGGCTCATAAGTTATATCATGGTTTGGATCCGTTATAACTTTGAACTTGGCCCAAAATGTTTTGTACGCAGAAAAAGGGGTTCTTCCATACACCATTTGGTAGAGGATACAGCCGAGGGACCAAATATCTGATGGCCGACCACACTTTATGGTGTTTCCATTAGCATCACTCTCATTGCACATGAATGCCTCTGGAGACATGTAGCTTAGGGTACCTACCTGCAGAAACAGAATATGAACCACTAAGCAAAATAGTACCAACTAAAAAACCTTTGAAATAAGCTAAATTGACAAATAAGCAATCCCCTCATTTCTGTAGTCAAAGCAACTTCGTCGCTTTTGTGTACCCATTCGGACAGCAGTCCTTTTAGGGGTTCCTTGGGTACCGATTCACCCTGCGTAGATTGACTGAACGCAGAAAGCCTTCTACTGGCAGGCAATCGTATTTTTCACAGATTTCTCGTTATCCAAAAATATTCAGAACAAAAGAGATTCTGAAGTGGCAACATGTGGTCAGTCACAGATGGGCAACTAGGTGAAATAAGCATTCTAATAAAATCACTTTCTAAGTTTTTTTTTTGTGTGTTTATTTACCATTAAAAAAATTAATCAATAAAAAATACCTTTTAATTAAAGAAAAGAAAAATATAGTTTGATTTTTAAAAAATATTTTTTCCTTTTATTTTAGATTGTAAACATTTGTAAAAATTGCAAAAAAATAAAAAAATATCTTGTTATTTATTGATTATATCAAATTTAGTCTTTAATTTTTTAATTGTTATATATTTTATTTTGAATCCTTTTTTTTCAATTCCATCCTTTAGAGTTTGATTTAATTTTTTATATCAACTTTGACCATCATTTTTTTTATTGTTATTTTTTTTTATTCTTTTTTTAATTGAAATTTTTTATCTATCAAATTTAATCTTCATTCTTTTTATTGTTATTTATTTTATTTGAAATAATTTATAAAATAATTTTTTTTTATTTCATCATCTTTCAACTTTTTTATCTGTCAAATTTAGTTTTTTATTATTTTGAATGTTATTTATTTAATAAAATTATTTTTTTTCAATTTCATTTTTCTTTTAGTCATTCTTTTAATAAATTTGAAAAAAAATTAAAAAATTATTTTTTATCTTATTTTTCATGGCATAGTCAAACATTAAAAAATGTTTTTCAACTTATTTTTCATGACATTACCGATCATCAAAAAATAATTTTAAAAAGTACTTCTAAGCAAACAAATAAAAACTAATTTTATGCGAACAAACAGGTTCTAAATCTAATAATAGTTTGGAAAACCAAATGTGAGGAATAAGTAAAATCTACCTGTGAATCCCTTTGAATGTTAGTAGTATCGCTCATTATGGCTTTGGCGATCCCAAAATCAATCAACTTTAGAGAACCTTTGACAAGAAGAAAATTAGCAGGTTTCAGGTCAGAGTGCACGATACGTTCCTCATGTATGGTATTGACAGCTTGAAGTATTTGCTGCAAAATATTTGAACAAAACAATGTCAATCCCCGTTGCCATTTAATTAACTATGAACAAGACCAACAAGTAATGTGTGTTTTGAAGACGATGTAAATTTGCTACATGATAGGTATGAAGACAATGTTGCATCAGTGATATAAAACAAATGTGTTTCTTCATCCATGCCAAATACCCTTCGATACAAAATATGTGAGAAAGATGGAAAACCAAACAATGCCAATAATCAACATCATGCCAACATTAGAAACCTATCCAGTATCCACCCCATGATGCAGACCAAGTCTCAAGAATGAGAGCAGGGGCACCATTGCAATGCTTCATTGAAACAAAGAAACATTGTCCCCACTGTCTACAATGACTTTCTTCTAGCAATAAACACTAATATCTAGATTACTATGAGAAAAAGCTATAGAGTGTTGCTATAACCAAAACTGCAA
>Ga0325404_1002952_pt1 | contig 18139 bp, 13 predicted proteins | sample PopdelMetagenome_18_FD_205664 | JGI IMG/M metagenome (GOLD analysis project Ga0325404, IMG submission 205664) | Populus deltoides microbial communities from Bellville, Georgia, United States - Xylem-Control-R1 | ecosystem: Host-associated > Plants > Phyllosphere > Stem > Wood/Secondary xylem... | reverse complement strand
TCCTTAAAGCAATTATTGAAGCATTTTATAGCATTAGAGCTTCTCAATCTATGAAAAATACAATTTAAGTTGTAGATAAATAAACTAATATTTAAGTTTAAGGTTATAACCCTTAACTAAAAAAGAAAAATATAGAGAAAACTCTAATATAATTTTAAAAGGTTTTATTTCATAATTTCTAATCATATGAGAACTTAAAAATGACAATTTATCATCATAAAAATCTAAACAAAAAGACCTAAATCAAATAAAAAATTTAACTCGTAACTAAAAAAATCAAATTAAAACTCTATAACTTAACTAGGAAAGAAATTCAAATATAACTAGGAAAAAAATAAAATTCAAATATCTTCTATTAGAAGACTATATTGATCATGGTTGATTTTAATTATGGTCAATTGATCATGTTCGATAATGATTGACAGTTGATCATATTCGATTATTAAGAGAAAACCTTGACACGACTAGACTTCTTCTTAAGTTTTTCTTTGTCGATCTAGTCCATAATTGAATCTGCTAAACATTGCACATTAGTTCCCTCTATTTGTGAAAAACTCGACCTCAAGTGAATGCTTAAATTTGAATATAATAGTTCATCACCATAATAAGGATAAATAACAAAAACATTGAAAGTCTTAGAAATACCTATATGTTTTGATAGATAAATAGTATAAAGCATTATCATTAATCTTTCTCTTTATGTTAGATGGATCCTACTTCTTCTACTGCAACTTCCTAGATGTCTTTACCACAAATCTCTTCTTGCATTAAAATGCTATCATTTTATCACTATCTTTAAATATATTAGCTTGAAGATGTTTATCATCAACATTATTGTATTTGACATTAGTTTGTTGTAACTTCTGCCTCACATTAACATATATAGTTTATGCTTCCATAACTATCTTTTTAATAGTCATACTATATCCAACAACTTTCTAAATTGGGATAAGATCAAGTTCATGCCAAGGGCATTGCATATACATAATCTTAAAAAAGAATTTGTCTTTTGCATTGTGTTTAACATAGCTGTATGCAAATCATGTTGGTACCAACATATAATCCCACTATTTTGGTTTGTCTCAACATATGATCCAAATCAAATTACCAATTATCCACTATCTTGGTTTGTCTTTACATATGCTCCTAATCAAAATACTAAGTATTCGTTGAATTTAACGATTCTATTTGAACACTTGTTTGTGTATGTGTCGTGTACCATGCATGTTTTCTAAAGTTTGACAAAAATGACTTAGGAATTTGCTGTCTTGATCAAAAGTAATGGCCTTTGACATCCCATACAATCAAATTATTTCTTGAAAGCAAAGTCAAGCAATTTATTAAGCATCATTTATCTTTTTGTAAGAGATAAAATGCATCATCTTTGAAAATATATCAGATACAAAATCCATTTTTCTTTGTTTACATGGTAATCTTGATATGAAATCTATAGACAAGTCTTCCCATATATTTTTAATGATTGGCAAAAGCATATATAAACTTGTATTCTGTGATTTTTCTTTGATAGTTTGACAAATATAGAATTTTTATACAAATTAACCAACATCTCATCTCAAATTAAGTCAATAGTGCCTCTCAATAACAATATTAATAGTTTTCTATCATCCTAAGTGACTAGCCAAACCTTCTCTATGAATATTCTAAATCACATTTTCTTATAATAAAGAATAATGGATGCAAAATTAATTACCTTTTTATCAAGAACCAATCATAAAGTGAAAATCATCAATGAACAGTTTTTAACACTTCTCTTATATCTCACTAAAATCCATATTATGCTCATATAACTATTTCAAATAATCAAACCTAATAATCTCTCATTTAAAGGTAACTAACAAGGTTGCCCTTCTACTCAAAGAATCAATAATTGTATTCTAGACTCTAGCCTTATACATAATTATGATTGAAAACTACTACAAGTAAATTACCCATCTTGCATGTATATCATTATCGATTTTCTTCTAGTTTTGTAGAAATTTCAACACATAATCATAATACAACACAAATTCCTTGCATATTAAGTAATGCTTTTATTTTTTCATAGCTTAAAAAAATAACATAACACTCTTTATTGTACATAGGTTGCTTCAATGAAGCATTCCTCAACTCCTTACTAAAAAATTCTATAAAACTCTCCTCTTAGGATAATACACCTCCAATTCCTACACTACAAGCATCACGTTTTGTGTCAAATAGTTTATCAAAATTTAAAAGTGCTAAAATTAGAGTAGTGTTTATTTTTTCTTTGATTAAAATGAAACTCGTTTATACCTCTTCTCCTCAATTAAACTTTTTCTTCATCATCAACATATATGTCATTTGCACTAACAATAAAGCTTAAAAAATAACAAATTATTAGTAATAAAACAATACTTCTTTAAATTCATATACAACTTATTTTCTAATATAACCTCTAACATTTTCTTTAGATGTTCTATATGGTCAGTTTCAGATCTACTATAAATTAAAATGTCAATAAAGTAAATAACCACAAATTTATTAATAAAGAAATGTAAAATCTTATTCATCACTTGTATGAAAGTGCTCGACATGCTAGACAATTTGAATGATATAAATAGTCCCTCATATAAACCCTCTTTAAGTTTAAAAGTTGTATTTCATTCATTTTCAAGTCAGATCTAAATTTGATGGTGTTCATTTCTCAAGTCAATTTTTGTAAAAATGGTTATTATATGTAACTGATCAAACATGTCATCTAATTGAGAAATTATAAAATTATATCCATTGTTATTTTATTAATGGCATGACTGTCTATATATTTATGTCAATTGTCATTATTTTTTTGAAGATAAACAAAGACTTAGACTCTCTAAAAACTTTCCATTTCTTAACAACTCTGGTGCATTCTCCTTCAATATCTCATTCTTTTTAGGACTTGTTTAATAATATGGCAGATTTGAAAAGTTAGCTCTTGACACTAAATCAATCTAATGTTCAAAGTCTCTTAGCAATTACAATTCATCCAACAATTGATCTTGTAGGATCTCTTCAACCTCAACGAGCAAATGTTTAATTACTTCAAGAATGTCTATCATTTTCTCTTCTCTCTCATCCACTACCACCTTCATAATCAATGTATCAACCTATATAGTCTTCCTTGTATCTTCTTGTATCTCATGTTAAGCATTCTTATCTACTATAAAAGCTTTAGATTTGAGTTTTCATTTCAAATTAACAAAGATATAATTCACACCATCCTTGTATTGATCTTATACAAATTATCCCTACCCAAATACCTTACATCTACATCATAAGTCCAAGGCCCACCAAATATCAAATTACATGTATTTATATCTACTACATAACAATAAATCTTATCCTATAATTTTTGCATGGAAAAATATATTTTACAGCATTGTGTTATTCAGTGGGTGGAGGGAGGGGGGCCCCGGCCCCTGCAAGAAAATGCCCCTCCTTTGTAAATATTTAATAAAAGTAATTGAAATTTTTTCTTGGACCCCCTAATTTATAATTTGGCCCTCCCTGATTTTTTGTTCTTGCTCCAACCCTAGTGTTATTCTTGTTTTACCTACCACTCTAATCCATTTTATATGGTTTAGAATATAGTTCTAGAGGGAATTTTAAATTTTTAATAGTTTATTTGCTAATAATATTTTTATAACTACCACTATGAATAATAAAGTAAAAAATGTATTATTTATGATTCAATAAGTACAAAATAACCTGTTGTGTTGCGAACCCTTCTTTAAAAAGGTATTATTAACTATTTTTATATATAATTAATTATACTTTACGAAACCGATCCTTTTCTTTTCGTTCAGTGTGTGAAATGCCCATTTGAAGGTTGAATATCAAATTTCATTTACATTCCTGACGTGCTGTGTAACTTTAAAAAGTATTTCCTTTTCGTTATTTTCTCAGCACGTAATTACTTTATTAAGTATACATTCCTTAATTCTTTTCAAGTGGCTGTTGTGTTTGTCTGGACGGAGTTTTTTTTTTTTTTGTTCTCTATGATTTGTATTTGCACTGGCGAGGAAAAGGGAATTTATGATATTAATTAATCACGAATATCCTATCAGACGATAATATCAATTAAAGATTTGTGGTCAAATTGTCACATTATCTGGGAAGTATGTTTTCAACTCGTTACTCACTAGAATGGAGGTAATTAATTAGAAAAAAATCAAATAAATTATTTGGGAATTGTCATGCAATTCAATAATTAACTACTTAATTTGCTGTCAATATATATATATATATATATATATATATATATATATATTAACTTCTTCAAGTCAAGACCCTTGATTTAAATTATGCCATCCACTTAAATGTAGCGAACAACGGATCGAGACAAAATATGTTGTAGTATATAGCTAGCAATATTAAAGCATGGAAACTGTAAGGCAGGTCATAACTTGTAACAGTATTCATGTCTTGTAGCTTGTGTGTTTTCTCATTCATTTTAAAAGTGTTTAAAAAAATTTTATGTTTTTAAATGGTAATATCAAAAATAAATTTTAAAAAAGAAAAAAATATTATTTCAATATATTTTTAAACTACAAAGTCTTTAAAAGAATCATAATACTAAAACAAATCTATTTATAATTCAAGGCATGTAACATATACAGACGATGTAACCTATGATTGTGGCAAAAAAAAAAGTTAAAAAAAGTAAGGCCTATATATGTTTCTCGTTTTAGTCGATGGTGAAAAAAGCTATGCGGATAGGCGATTTCTTATTTTATTAAATTATTTTTTCTTAGAGCTTCAAGACACAGATGCAATCACCTGTGACTATCTCCGACAGCATTGGACTCATATTATATATATTTCTTCTTTCGATTTAACATGTCTTTTTGCTTACGTGACAAGAAGGAAGGAACAAGAGCGAGAACATTGGAAGCAAGGAGGGAAGTGAATTAAGGATGGTTGTCATTGACAGTCACATCCAATCATGAACACGCTTACTAGGATTTTTAATCTGCCTATTGTAAGTGGGGGTAGGAAAACTAGAGAGAGACAAACTATACTAGTTTCCAGTTATTTTTTAATTATAGGAGTAGATTGATGCTAGGCCCCTCTAAAAAAAACACTATCTTGTTCGATAAATGAGTTCAAATTCTCTGTCAGCATACTGGTGTATTAATTCCTTAGATGCATAATTTATAATTTTTTTTGTGTAATGAATTATTTGTTTTCATTTCCGTGAAAAATCACTTATATTTGTTTTTTAAAAAAATTAATTGAGATTTGCACAACATAGTTCATACTTACAGTTTTTTTAGGAAATTTATAATAGTATAAAATTTTTATTTATTTTTAGAAATTATTTGCGTCAACCATGTATCGTGTTGGTATATGCACAATATTTTTCAAAACTTATTAATTCCTTGAAATTAGACCATAGTGTGTGTGTGTGTGTGTATATATATATAATATCCTTCTTCAGAGAATCGACAAGTGGTTTCTTCAAAGTAAATATTTATTTAAGACGAAAATATTGAAAAATGTGACAAATTACACATGGGTAAAGTGACAGATTAATTAATAAGTGGTACTCAGGTAGATCAATATCATGGCAACTGGAGAGTAATTATTATCTCAATTTTATTATTTTTGGTACAATAACACTCATATCATGACAAATTACACACGGGTTGTTTTAATTCCATGGATCATAACAAGACGTCTTAGCGGAAGAGTACATGAGAAATAACTATGAGCTCAACTAATTAATGAACTAAGTAGAATTATACTGTAGAAACATGAAAAATTAACCAAAGCTATTTAGCCTTGGAAAAACACTATTCATTCATAGACATAGATGATGGGGGTGTTTGGGAATATGATAATTATTATTTTTTAAAATATTTTTTTACTTAGAAATACATCAAATTTATATTATTATTATTAAAAAAATATTTTTAATATTAGTACATCAAAACTATTTAAAAACTAAAAAAATATTTAAAACAAAAAAAAAATTAAATATTTAGAAAATATGGTTTCAACCACGTTACCAAACTCACACTAAACTATATAATAAAAACCCATGTAATAAAAACCGATTACTAAACCATGGATAACTCATATAATACAAACCCTATGACTCCACCACAATCAGCACCACCCAAGCTACCCCCACCACCTAGTCCTCAGAGTCCACCAAACCTACCATCTAAAGGAGTGACTCCACCGGACGACATACACCATACCTGAATAGATGAAGAAGTCTCAAATTCGGATGTGTTGGAGAAACTCATACTCTCATTGTGCTTGTTTTCTTAAAATGTTTCTTTTGTTTCTTGGTTGATTGTGTTTCTAATTAGAGTTTGGTAAAGAACAATGTTATAAAAAAAATGCTTTTCTGGTTTTGCCCACAACTTGTTTGATAAGGTGCATGTATGAAACATTAATCTAAACACTACCTTCACCCAGACAGTACCATCACCTGAAGCTCACTCTCATCCCCCCTCGTCCATCAGCCTTCATATATAGACGAAATCATCCAAAGATGCACAACTTATTATGTACAAATGGCTTAAGAGTCTATGATTTCTTGATGAACATGCTTCAAACATAGATAAATTAGTGAATGTAAGGGAATGCAGATTGTATGTAATGAAGAGTCATGACTATCATGTGTTTATGCAAAAACTCATTCCAATTGCTTATAGGGATTTAGTGTCAAAAGAGATATTAAATACATTTATAGAGATTAGTAATTTTTTTAGAGATATTTATTCGAGCAAATTGCATACCCAACATATAGGATCGATTTGAAATAATCTTCTTTTAACTTCATAGAGCATCTCCCATTCATTTAGCCTATAAGGAAAAAGTTAGAGGTCTTAATATAGTTAGATGTATCTATTTGATAGGTTAGTGTTTACATGTATCCTAAGTAATTATCCATTGTCTTTTTTAAAAAAAACATTTAGTTATTCATCTCTAATTACTTGCATGTAGATACTTATTCAACCTTAAAAAAAAGATTAAAAAATATATGTTAAGGCTTTGATATGCGTGACTTATATTATTGAAGAGATTTCAACATTTACCTCATTATTTTGATTCTCACTTAAAAACAAGAAGTAACCACATTCTAAGAAATGATGGTGGTGGTGAACTACTTTTGAGTGGAAATTTGTCAATATTTGGCCATCCCAGATGACCATTATTGAAGAATGTATTGAGGGGAAGATATTTGATAAATATTAAATTCAGACAAACACATAATTATATATTATTTACCTGTGATGAATTAATATCTTTTGTTTAGTAAGTATATAACCGGTATCTCTTATATTGTCTTATAAACTAAATTCATATAACTTCTTTATAGACAACAGTATCAATTATTATTATCTCAAATTATAAATGTAAGTGAATCTCAAATTTTGCAATTATAAAATGAATAATTTATCACGTTATTTATAACACACGTAAGTATTTATAATTTGTACCTCCTAAGTTAATATTTAGTTATGTTTTTTCTTTGAAAGTTAATGGTTGTTAATTTTAACTAGGTGTTCAACATCGAAGCCGAAGTTGGTAAATTGAAATTTTAACTAGGTGTTATAATGAGTATTTCATTAGTGGATATATCTTTCATATTGAATAGTATGGAGGGTAGAAAGGTTTATGTAAAGGTTTCAACTTTCAATGAATTTAAGGTTGATTATTATGGCAAGTTATATAAGGTTATTCAATTGTGATAATATAAGTAATAAGATACACTTTTTTTTTTATTCAAATACTATTGGTATAATATTGATAGAGGAATTAGAGTAGATTCTCACCATGGTTTGGTTGAGATAAATAAAAGAGGAAGACTTAACAACATCAATGATATTTTTGTTTTTGCTAAATAAGACCAACAAATGTATTATACATATACTCATTCATATAGAAAGGATCATAATAGAGTTAATTGGTTATTCGTTGTGAAAACCAAATCTAGAAGTCATGTCCGAGTTGTTAAAGCTGGTAATGATGAAGTAATTGAGGGAGATGGTGTCTTTCAAATAGATGAGCTAGTTGTTCCATATCGAGTTATAAAGCACCACTACTAGATTTTTCAATTTTATTATACAATAAAACATCATATCTAAATCAATTCAACATCTTTTAATCATATTCCTTCTTTTTATTTTCTTCATTGTCATGTCCAACATCATCTTCTTCGTTAAATTCAAGGTCGATCTCATCATCATCGTCTCTTTCTTTATGTCAACTGGTACTCAATATTACATTTAAATCATCAACATCAACATCAATATAAGTATTCTCAATGACCTAAAAATTGAAATTATGTAAGACTTTTATTGGTTGTTTATAATGCATCATATTTATATTTTTTGGATAATGTTTTTATATATTTTGGAGATTTGTTCATTGTTTCAATAATTTCTAAAGTGTTTTTTTTTTGGTTTTTTGTTTAATATGAGCAATTATTGACTTGAAGAGGCTTGATGTTGTTATTGTTTATGATTTTTGGTTTAATATGAGCAATTGTTGGTTTGAAGATACTTGGCATTGTTGTTGTTTTTTGAATGCTACGTTTACTAGAGGATTATAACAAAAAATAAAAAACATAGTGAAAATGCCGATTGAATCATCAACGAACAAGTCCATTCCTTCAACATTTTTATCGGCAATTTCGCACCTATTTTCTCATAAAGTTACAGAAGGTTTGGGTATTTTTAAAGATATTGGTGACTGAAAATTTCATAGGATATTAATTTTTATGGACTTGTCGATGGAGAATAGGCAATAAAATTTGATTTTTTGCATGAATAATCTATTGATTTTGGAATTATTGACGCAAATACTAATGAAATAATAATCCCCAACAAGAAACTTACTGATGACAGTTTTTCATCGAAGATTCTTTCGACAATTAAAATATTGATGAATTTTTTCCCTTAAATGTTGATGAAATATTGCATTGGTGTTTTTTTATTTCTATAGTGTTTGTAATTGTTTTCTATTTTATTGTTTTTGTCTTGTTTTTTGTTTGGTCTCAAATTATAGGTTTAATGCGAATAGGGTATGTTAAATTGAAGTTTTTAAATAATATAATTAAGTGGAGGGACTAATTAGGTCTAATTTGACACAAATTATGATTCAAGTCAAATTAGAACTTTTTTTCAATGTTAAATGAAAATAGACAACATACAAGCATTGTTCAAACCTATTAAATTTGTCAACTATCAAATGCTAAAAATACATATTAGGATAATTTTGTCTAATATGGAAAACGTTTAAAGTAAAATTGATATAATCAAATGATTTAAAACTTAAATGATAATGAAGTCCTACATTGGAGGTAAATTTGAGGTCATTTTTTCATTAAATTCCCTCTTATGAAGGTTTTCAACCCACATTAATTAGTATATACTAGTTATTTTACCCGCAGTGAAAATTTTATTTTTCAAGGAAAAAAACAATATGCAGGCTTTTCCAATGTGTTTTTGGAAATAAAAAATCTCCAATTAAAAGTCTAAAAGCTTATTCATGCATCTAATTAAATAAATCAAGAATTACATGTCTCAATAAATTAATTTTTTTTGTTAATGATAAATAAAGACTAAACTGAAAAAATTAAAAGAAAGATGTGGATTAAAATATTTGATCTCTCAACATGGATCATGTACCCAGTTATGTTTAATAATTTTGTTTCTTAAAATAATGTTTTTATTTAATCAAACGATTATTCGTGCCAATAAAATGTAAAAAAAGTCATTAACAATAACAAAAGACTAAACTAGAAAAATAAAAAGATAAATATAGATCAAGATATTTGATCTCGCAACACGGATCATGTACCTAGTTATGTCTAATAATGTTGTTGCTTAGAATAAATTTTTTATTTAATCAAATAATAATATAATTGTCTCTCCTATGTCGCAGGTCAGAGCAAAAGTTTTATTTGGATGATAAAAAAATATCTAGGCATCGGTAATGTGCTTTCTAAAAAAGAAATAGATTTTAACAATGAATTCAAGATCAGCTAGATAATGGAGAATATTTTTATCTAATATTGAAATGGAAACGTATTGAATTTATTTAGAGTTAAATTGGGTTGATCAACGAAACCCGCGGGGATAATCTTGTAAAACAATAAATAAATTGGGGAGCTCAATCCTCAATTAACTCAATATTAAAAGATAAAATTGGTAAAAAGAAATACTCAATTAAAAAAAAAACAAGTGAACTTTAGTCAACTAATCAAACTTATGATGCAAGTCATGCACATCACTGAATTCAATAAATTTTTTATCTCAAAGATTTCTTTTCATTTAATTATTATGATAATAACCCACATTATAATTCTTTCACATGAAATATTATTTTAAAAGGAAAAAAAACTAGGACAGACTCATGAGACTGAGATAGAAAAGGTAGATCATTGACAACAAAGGGTGAATTTTTTATTTTTATTTTTATTTTTAAATTGAGGGGCAAAAACTGCATTAAGCAACAAAAAAAGAAAAGAACAAATAATAGCTCTCCATTAAGGCTTAACCCGTTAAACATGTGATCTGAGTCATAATCTCAACAGGGTTTAATAAATATAATTTTTTTCTCAAATGTATATTTAACCTAAATATAAAATTGAAAGATTGAAAAAAAAAGGCTTGGCGAGCAGGCTTATAACCCGCTACGCCTAGGCTTTTGTAAGGAAGAGCTTAGGAGTGTGGGCCTTCAAGCCCATGCTCGTATGCATGGGCTTCACTTTGTTTTTTTTTCTTTTAAATGGGTAAATAACAGGGTTTTTTTTAAAAAAAATAGATAGACGACACATCATCTGCTGAGGTGGACAACGTGCCATTTGCCAGCCTACCTTTCTGTCATCACTGTAGTGGCTGAAAAACTGAGATAGTGTTTTTTTTTACTTGAGAAACCTAATTTTTAAAGTCATTTCAACCCAAAAACACCTAACAAACACCTTTACATCATCTAAAAACCAATTTATCAACTTAAAAATTCTAAAAAACAACCTAAAATCTCGAAATCAAACCAGGTTACATTCATCTTCCTCCACCTAGATATGTTTTTTAGGCAATATTGAGGCTCGAAACAGTCATTAACAAACTCCTATCATTGCATAGAACCTTTGGACACACAAAAAAACTATTTTGGTGGTCGAAAATGACGTGAACGATGACTTTCTTTCTCTCACTAGAATCCAACAATCTTTCTCTCCTTTCTTAAACCAAGACCTGGAAAATAATAAAAATAATTTTTTTTACTAAAATTGAATAGAAAAATAATTAAAGGATCAAATGGGTATAATTTGGAAAGTTTGATGACTAAATTGAACTTTTTATAAGAACTTTGATCACACCATCCCTTTGTATTTATACCTTTAGGGTTGTATACAATACAATGGTGGAATGCACTACACATCATAACTATTCCTATATAAGGTATTTACATATATAGGGTCTCTTTTCTTAATACACCCCGTCAAGCTGAAGGTGGAGACTTCACCCGAAGCTTGGATAAAAAATAAACAAATGAGACTAGAGGGAGAGCCTTAGTAAGGAAATCAGCTAGTTGATCCTTAGAAGAGATGAACCGTACCTGCATTTCTCTCTTAGCAACGCAATCACAGAAAAAGTGATAATCAACTTCAACATGTTTAGTACAAGCGTGAAACATCGGATTGGCAGATAAGAAAGTGGCCCCTAAGTTATCACATCATAACGTAGTCATGGACGAAGAGAAAATCTGAAGTTATGCTAATAACAAGCGAATCTATAAAATTTTAGCAGTACCATCAGCCAAGGCTTTGTATTTTGCTTCTGTAAAAGACATCGCAACAGTGTGTTGTTTCCTGAATTTCTATGAAATAGGGGTAGAACCAAAGTACACAAGATAACCACCTGTGGATTTTCAATCGCTAATACTGTCAGCCCAATCAGCATCTGTGAAACCATGAAGAGTCAAGAGAGAGTCTCGAATAATGTGCAGACCATAGGTTATTGTAGCTTGGAGGTAACGCATGATACGTTTAACGGCAACCTAATGATCCTTAGTAGGGGCATGCAAAAATTGACATACTTTGTTGACTGATAACAAATATTAGGTCTAGTGAAAGTAAGATATTGCAGTGCCCCAACAATCTATCGGTACCATGTCAGATCAGAGTAAAGAGTACCATGCACGATTCCTAGTTTAGAGAAGGTAGGTTTAACTTTAATGCCCAAGAAGAAATAAACATAACCCAAATCCTGAGGCTTAAATTCTGTTTGCAGCAAAGTAATCAATTTATGAAGCAAATTTGAGTTACTCCCGGTCAATAAAATATCATCAACATACACAAGCAAATAAATCATGGCACTATTGAGAGAGAGAATAAATAGAGAAGTGTCAACCTTGGATGCCTAAAATCCAATGAAAATCAAAAACTCGCTCAACCGGTTGTACCAAGCTCGAGGTGCTTGTTTCAAGCCACACAAAGATTTATAAAGATGACACACATGAGATGAAAGAGTAGTATCATAACCCAATTCTGGGTGTTATTCCCTAAAAAATCTTTTTTTTTCAAAATAAAAATCAAAAAATAAAATAAAGGCTGGCAACGTGGAGAAAGCAGGCCGGGAAATCAAGCTGTAATTTTTGGAGGAGATTCAAGGCCTAATTGTACCCCATTATGCCCAAAAATGGAGAAAAAAAATGCAAATTCAAGGTCAAATTAAATGATTATTGGATGAATTTCATAAAAATTAAGTCCAATGACATAATTAAATTTTTAATAGGCTAATTTGATTTAATCATGGGCCAAATTAAATTTTAATTATGTTTAAGAATTAATTTGGGTCCAATTGAAGGATTTAATTAAGTGCAAGGACTTAATTATACTTTAAATGAGTCAAATTAATTTTATTTGGGGCTTAATTGGTGAAAAATTAAGTTTGGGAGCTTAATTTGAGCTTAATTGAGAAGATTGGAATTTTAAGAGATCAAATTTAATTTTTACCAAGTTAATTGATTGAAATTAGGGGCCTAATTGCAAGAAAATTGAAGTTTTGGGGTCAATTAGGGGTTAAATTGAAGAAATTGATAGCTAAGGACCAATTTGCAAAAGGTGCCGGACTATAGAGGCCTAATTGACAGCTAAGGACCAATCTGCAAAAGGCACTGGACTATAGGGCCTAATTGACAAAAACCGGGGACTAAATTGAAGAAATTGAAAGTTTAATGTTTAATTAGGGGTTAATTTGATAAAATCCGAGACCAAGGACCAATGCACCTAACGTCCACCAAATTTAACCAAACTTGAATGAAACTGATCCTCTGCAGTTCCATATCAATCGTTCAATCTGAATGACAATTAATCGGTGCCGGTACCGGCCTAAACATGCCAACTCAGGCAGCTTTTTCTGCAGATTTGACAGTGCACCATGCCTACTTTGAGCTAACAGTTGAGATCCTTCCCAACCGAATCAAGGGCTGAAGGTTTTTCCCCTGTGTAGACAAGATTTCCTTCTTTCACCGCCTATAAATAGAGGTGGATTTCATGGCCTGAGGGAGGAGAAAATTGGGTCCAAAGTAAGCCAAAAAACCAGCCTTCCTCCCTCTTCCCACTGCAAATTTTCTTCTTCTGTTTCTTCTTCTTTCTTCCTCCACCACAAGAAACCAGCACCATCACCATTTCTTCCTCCAGCTCCGCCTTGAGCAACCAGCACCACCAAGCTTTGCCAAGACCACTGGCCAACCACCACTGCGTCTGTAATAAGCCACCATGAACATCTTTCTCTCCTCTGCAAGACGTTCCTTCTTCCTTCACTCTCCACTGCGTCTTCAGCCCCTGAAGACCCCGCAGACACCTTTCTCCTCCACCAACAGACGGCGGTGCAGCCTCCCTAAGAACCCAAATCCACACCAGTGGAAGAATAGCCACCGCGATCGCCGGTCCCTCTCCCCCAGCAGATTTTCATCTCCTTCTTTCATCCTGCTTTGCTACCTGCCACCAACTCCACCGCTGCAACCATTAGTAGCACACCGTCATCCTCGGCCAGACCACCGCCGCGCCAGGTTTTCCGCCCTCTCTCCCCTTCCACTTCTTCTTCTTCTTCTCCGTCTCTATTCACTGAGTGAACAGTGGATGTGAATTATAATTCACATCCTACTGTTCACGCATGAATAGTATGATGTGAATTATAATTCATGTCTACTGTTCATGCAGTGGACTATAACTATTTAATAAAAATAAAAAATTTTCAAAAAAATCATTTCAAAAAATTATGGTTTTATCAAATATTTTTTTACCAATTTTTCATTATATCGGGTTGTATATTTACATTGTAAAATACAACTCCGGTATTAAAATACCTGGTTTTCTCCGAAATATTTCAAAAAAAAATTTCAAAACATTTTCAAAAAGAAAAAAAATATTTTATTGTATACGGCTAAATCCTAAAAAAGTTTCAAGCATATCTTCATAAAAATAAAAATTGCATCTTTTTCATGTTTAAAAAAAATCCAAAAATGGATATTATAACCAATTTATGATCATCCACTAAGGTTTGGCCAAAATATAAAAAATCTTTTTCCAATCTTTTTTTTAGGATCCAGATGTAGACTTTAATATTTATGAGGTGTAAAATTACACGATAAAGTACATCCTCAAGTATTAAAAATACAATGTGTAAAAATACGATGCTAAAATTCAGACTTTAGAACAGTTAGGATTTAACCCGATAAGGTAGAGACTCCCTCATGAAGGGATATCTGTCTTGAACCTTAGAAAAGACCAATGAATAGAAACTTGACCTAGAAAAACAATCAAACAACAATGCAGCTTACCTTAGGTAGGGTGCACTGGGGGTGATGTGTCTTCCCCTTGCATAACCAGTCCCTTACCCAGACTCCCGCATACCATAAGTTCCTAGTAACCATAATACTAGATGGCGACTCCTAAACATTAATCATAATTTTATGATTAAATTCAAAAACTCTTCCCAACACACAACACCCCTTATCAGGAGGCACGACAAGAGCCTCCGTCGTCTCCCCCGCGACAAGTAAGATCAACAAACCTAAATGGTTGTGCCATGTATACCTCCTTCTGAAGAATGCCATTCAAGAAGGCATTATGAACATCCAACTGGTGAATGTTCCAACCATACGAGACAGTAATAATGAGCACAAGGTGAACCGTTATAGGCTTAACCATCAGACTAGACATCTCTAAATAATCAATCCCCTCTTAATGAGTGAAGCCGCGGGAAACCAACCATGTTTTATATCGATCAATCTGACCATCAGCGTGTCGTTTAATCTTATATACCCACCTACTGTTAATCACATTCATAGATGGATAAGAGGGCACCAATGACCAAGTCTAATTAGAGTGAAGTGCTCGAATTTCCTCCTACATGGCATTATATCAAACCAAACACCTATTGGCATCCTTAAAAGACAATGGCTCTTGTTGAGGTAAAGATGTAACCCATGAGGCAATCACAACACTGAATTTAGCATCTTTGGGTGGACATGGGCGAAGGACCATAGGATGGGTACGAGTCGACTGGGATGGACTGGAGGAGACACTGACCGGAACTTGCTGAAGATAGAATTTAGACAAATCAACACATAAGTTAATTCCATGAGGGGAATCAGAGGAAGAACCTGGTGGTGAAAAGCTTAATATATGTGTAGGCCGTGAGGGAGGACCAGCTGGAAAAACTGCAGGGGTAACCGCCACAACAGGGGAACCAGCAGGGGAAAAACCAGGGGAGCTGGTAAGGGCGAGGGACAATGCATGCGAGTGTGGTGAATTTGAACCTATACCTAAAGCATGATCATAATAATAATATGCAGATAACGATAAGGGAGCCAAAGGAGATGAGGGGGTGTAGGGGGCAGCGGTGGAAGGGCTGGAGAGGGTGGCATTGGATGGTGTAAAGTAACGGGTATAGTGGTAGCAGAAGGGTGTGTTGGTGGGACTATAATTTGTTCAGACTTACCAAAAGCAAAAACATTTTCATGAAACCGGACATGACGGGCAAGATAAATCCGTTTGGATGACAAGTCAAGACATCGATAACTTAAATGAGAGTTACTATATCCTAGAAAAACATAAACAGGTGAATAAAAATCTAACTTATGAGCATTGTATGGATGAAGGAATAGAAAACAAAGACACCCAAAAGTACGAAGAAAAACATAATCAGGAGACGATTTTAAAAGACATTCAAAAGGGGTCTTATGATTAAGAACTGGAGATGGCATGCGATTAATCAAATAAACAAAACTTTCAAAAGCATAACTCTAATATTTAAGGGGAGCGTGACATTGCCCAAAAAAACTAAGCCCAGTTTCAACAATATGTCTATGACGACGTTCAACCATGCTACTTTGTTCATAAGTGTGCGGGCAGATCACACAGTGATGAATACTAATCATTTTAAAATACGTATTGAGTTTTTGATATTCACCACCCCAATCTGTTTGAATAGATTTAATTTTTAAAGAAAATTAGCGCTCAACGAGCACCTGAAAGTGATGAAAAATATTAAAAACATCAGACTTAGCAACCAAAGGATAAAACATATAAACTTTGTATAAGCATCCATAAAGATAACAAAATAGCAAAAATCGTCAGATGACAACATAGGGGAGGGACCCCAAACATCACTAAAAATTAAGTCAAGAAGAGCTCGAGTTTGATGACCCGTAGTTTTTAGAGTTAAACGAGACGACTTGCCTAAAGAGCACGCAGGATAATTAAAATTAAATTGATTTGACGTACATGACACCTTTTTATTTTTCACCAAAAAATACAGAATGTGTGGACTGTGATGCCTAAGTCGACGATGCCAAACATCAGCGGAAGTAGAAAGACATGTAGATGAGAAAACCTGAGGTAACGACGTTGCAGACGACTCAGACAAAATATATAGGCCATCTCTACTCCAATCGAAAAGAAGCACTTCCTTTGTCATGAGGTCCTTAACATAAAATATAAAGGAATGAAATTTGAAGAACATGTTATTCTCAAGACAAAACTTTTAAACAGATAGCAAAGGTTTTTTTAATGGCAGGAACATGTAAAATATTGGATAAAGTAAAGGTGTGTTTTAGTGAATGAATTTTAGAGTGAGCAATATTGAAAATAATAAGGACCTTACCATCACCAACATGCAGATGATCATTACCAAGGTAAAGTTTTGAACTCGTCATATTAGCAAGATCTGGTGTTACATGATGATTTGCACCCGTATTAGGAAACCAAGTAATAGGAGTAGTTGTAGGGGCATTATTAAACACGAGATTGACATTGGCTTGGAGAGGATGATTAGCTAACTGAGAACACTATTGGGCAGTATGCCCATATTCATAACATACATGACACTTTACATTGTGATTATACCCACCAAACAGTTACCTTGCTGCCCAAGTTGTCCTGTTGTCCGAGAGGGAGAACCAGAGGAGAATCGGTGCCCCTGTTGTCCAAATTGCTGACCTGAGGTATAACTATGAGTGCTGAAGTTTTGGGCTAAGCCGTTGCCATGATTTCCTCGATAAAAATTGATACGGCTATTATTTCTCCAGCCCCCAAGAAAACGACCCTGTCTACCAGTACTGAAACAAGAGTGATGCTACACAAAGAACGCAACTGGTTACTGCGTTGAAGTTGGTAATAGAGGAGCTGTTACAGCAGCTTAGAGAGCAGCTTTGTGGAGAAATTCATGTGTAAAAAGACTGTTATGAAGATCATTGTAGGAGATGGGATCAGCCTTAGTAGACAAGTTGGTGACAAGATCCTTAAAGTCACCGTGTGACCCCCGAAACACACATAAGTTGAGTTCTACCAAGGAGATCGGTCTGCCAGTCGCAACAAGTTCATCAAACAAAGCATTTGCCGTCTGCAAGTAGGTGCTGGCAGAATCATCATTCTGACATAAATCTTTGAAAGAATCATGAAGTTACATAATCCTTGAGTTTAAAGGAGAGGCAAGAGTTGTTTCCAGCATTCTCTAGATTTCATAGGAGGTGTTACAATCCAGAACCAAATGTAGAAATTCCATCGAGAGAGAGGATAAGAGGGCGCTCATGATTAAATGATCTTACTGCTTCCATGAAAAATATGCAGGATTGACAGAGAGTGAAG
>Ga0325404_1002950_pt1 | contig 18146 bp, 10 predicted proteins | sample PopdelMetagenome_18_FD_205664 | JGI IMG/M metagenome (GOLD analysis project Ga0325404, IMG submission 205664) | Populus deltoides microbial communities from Bellville, Georgia, United States - Xylem-Control-R1 | ecosystem: Host-associated > Plants > Phyllosphere > Stem > Wood/Secondary xylem... | reverse complement strand
TACAAGTAAAATCCCACGAACGTGCATGGATTGCGTATCTACCACTTTGATCTCCTGGTGTCAGCTGCTCCTTCATGCTTGCAAGACATGGTCGTCGATTTCCCTTTTGGCATAAAACAATGTATAGCCTAATCCGACCAAGAAATAGCATTTTATGGCTGGCATTAGATACTTGGGTAACGTATTCGTCTGCCAAATATGCCATGTTACTATAATTGTTAGATGTCTTGGTCTACGTTAAAGAGCGCTGAGATGTCACATACCTGCCATCTTCAGGCAGCATATCTGATTTGCTATCCTTATCCGCTGCTTATTTAAATCATAGTTTGGTACATGTTTATACTATAGATTAAGCCCGTGTGACAACCTAACATACCTATTTAAGGTACTCGAATCGCCACGTTGAAGCTCTGTGATAACAGCTTAGCATCATCAATATACAACACGAATCCAAATATCACATTCACACATGCAACATAAATAGTGCATTTTAATCTCTCTGGAGATGCAAAGAAATTGAGATGATGCATATGCATGGAGATATTTTTAAAGAAGGTTCTCGATTGGATTTGCATATTGTTGCTTTCATGTGGGCAAGGCATGCCATGAAGTCACCGATATGTAAGGTGCCCGAGGAAGATGACATGGACATGGGAGATGACTGAATAGCCGGATGCCACGTTAATGTTTTCGCAGAAAAAAAAAAAACAGAAAATTTCTCTCACAACACGCAAAAAATATTCATGTCACCATTCATGCAAAGGGACCAGCCGTTAACCTCTTGACACGTAGGGTTTCGGTCATCTTTTCTCTTGTTTTCTCCTGTGGATTTCTGAAGAATTTGGAGCTTTCAAAATCTTCGGCGGAAAGCAGCTCATTATTGGCTTGTCCAGTTGATCAGTCCAGCTCCAATCGGCATGCAGTATCTCATCCTATGCGTTGAGGACTCCGAGTCTTTGGTGACCTTGTGGTCCTATGTGGAATAAGTAATTGTGGGTGTAAGAAGTGGAGCTTTGATATCTATGTCTGTCAGCATCCATGTAAAGCTATTTGTCCACTCCCTATTACCTACTCAACACTTCACCTGATTAATACATTTTTTTAGGGCCCAGGACCATTAATTTCTCATTGATCTGTTGTTATCAGCCTGGGTTTTAAACAATTCAAGATTCCTGATCGTCTGCCGTTTCCAAGCGAACATTATAACTGAGGTAACGTGGTTTATCTATGGCTGTCAGCAGCTACAGTTTGAAACAAATTTGTTCTTGATCTTCGCTAGCTCGTGCTTTGAAGGTCAAGCAGTTTTTTAAGCCCATGCTAATCAAATCCAGCTACTCACTCACTTTTGACAGCTGAAACCCAGCGTGAGACCTTTCTTCGTTTGTGGCTGGAATTTCTCTTCGTGAGTTTTGTCGTCGTTGCTTTATGTGTAAGAAAATTGACGCATGATAAACAATTCCTTCTCGGCTGGCATTTGCATATTTCTTTCTTCATCTCTGGCAAAATTGTCTCGAACCACACATATTTTGCTTGTAGTTACCTACCTATTTAGGTACACATTTGTTTATTAGTTTTCCACACGAGCTTCCAATTCTAAGGTATTTCTTTGACATGGCAGCTTCAATTATGTGGCTGCAATACATCCCACGAATGCACGGGCTTTATAGAATTTATAGCTCACAAACATTTTGCTCTTGAATAAAAAGGGATTTTAAAAAAACATTATCACATAAAATTAAAAATCTTGGTAAAATAATACTATTAAAAATATATCTAGTGAAATAACAAACTTTTATTTTGTATTGTTTCAAAATAACGTTAACTTAATATGTAGTCTCATTTCTAATTTTCTAACTCAATCAGTTGATCCGGTTATATGAATTGGTAGATTATTTTACATAAAAATTATAATTATATTAATTTTCTTCAAAATATATTTTACGAGTGTCAATGCTGTAGACAGGCTTGCGATAACGAGTGATTGTGAGTCTGCCATAACTAAATGAAGATTTGCCCCGGAAAAATTATGCGAATGACATAACAAATACATTTATAGACAAGTAGAACAGATCTAGGCACAAGAGAATGTTTGGTCGTGCCAGACCAAAATGATAGTTTAAAAGAACTATAACTTTTAATCCGACCGTTGGATAATGTTTAATTTTTTATAGCAGTTTTCAGATGCCGTTTTCCTTCAAGTGTAGCATGGATTTGTTATTTCAACCATTAGATCTTTAGATTTTCAAAATATCATTTCTAGGCCTGATTTTGGTAGTTTTGTGATTTTCTTTATTATTTTTGAATTGATCAACTGATTAATTGACCATTATGAACTGGTCGACCGATTAGTTCTGCATTTAATTAATGTCACAGTTCAAAAACTCAATATGTAATTAAATATCACGGTTCAAAACCTCCATTACATTAAAAAAAAAATGTTATCTCGCGGAAATTTCTTGCTTATATGCTAATTTATTATTTTTTTTATATGCTAATTACCAAATTTCTCCTGTAAAAAGAATGGAAAGTTCTAGACCATGACTTTGCTTGCCAATCCCTGGCGTATTTTCGGTGAAAAGCTAGCCTGCGTGCTTCCTGGTCGGCATGGAAAATTTGGTGCTGGAGGCATTGCAGGCTCTACAAATTTCTCCGTTGGTGATGTTGACAGTGATGGAAGCATACATGACCTATGGCCTCGACGTAGTGACTAATTGTAGCATCAATTAAATTCCAATTACTAATGGTCAGAGGAACGCATGCAACTCCAACAATTCGTGTGGAAATTAAAATGCGAAGCTTCCATGAAACTTAAATTTGTCTAACAAAATTACTCACCAGGAATTCTGGAGAAATTTCAGGCCTCAAAACGTACACTTGGTGTTAGAATTATATCAGAGGTCATAAAATGTTCCAATTTTGACACAGATTGCTTACATATAGCAGTGACGCCTTTCTGGTCTGTGGTTAAAACATTTAAAGATCAACCTCCTGCATGCTTAATTAGCTGCCATTAATGGCGACCAAGTATTATGCAGTCAAGCCATGATGCTGAAATCCTGCACGGGGCCGGGGGCTGATAGGCCAACAGTACTTCATTTATTGTTTTGATGCGGGTTTCTCGCCATAGCTGCAGATAATTATTAGCTCAACAGTGACTTTGCTCACGGTGATGGGTGCTGTATTTAATTAGTATATACCATATAATTGAACTGCGATACCTTATAGCTCGGGTCGAGTTATTCTTGAATATAAAATAAAATTAATTAGTTAAAAAAAATCTGTGTGGATTAATTTGATATAATTTAGTTGATTTTATGGGTTTAAAAGTAATTTATATAACTTTTAAAAATATAATTTGACTAAAAAATTTCAAGATGTTTTTTTTAATATTAAAATAACAACATAGATTGATTTGAGGTCAACTCGGGTTAATCTGTCAAATCTGTGCCTGAATTATGAGATAATGATAACTTCATAGAAAACAAATCAAAATAAATTATGAAATCTAATTCCTAATCAATTTAATGTTGAAGAATAAAATTAAAAAAAAACAATTAAAAAGGAGCTAAAAAAGTAACATAAGTTAACCTATCAAACCTACGACCCGAGCTATAAGATCGAGATAATCATATGGAAAGTAGATTGAAACAAATCATGAATTTTAATCTCTAATTAGCTCAATATTAAAGAATATAATTAATTTTTTTAATAAAAAACAACTTAAATCAATCCGTTAAATCTATCTATTAGACTAAAATAACCCCATAAAAGAAAATAAAAATTTACAATTCTCTTTATCAACATATATGAACACATTGCACATTAATGTAGGACTAGTGTAGTATGGTCGACGCGTACCTCACCTCCATCAACCCTAGGAGTCCTGCTCGTGAATTTCAGGCACTTCGATGCGCCTTATAAGACAGCTGCCATTGCCAACATGAATAATAAGATTGCCAATATAAATTATTTCCTCTTCCTCAAGCTCCTTTTAGCAATTGATTCTGGGATTTCTGGATATATATTGTGCTTAAATGTTGCCTTTCTAATTTCATGCTTATAATAATCCAAAATGTCTCACGAGATGGATCCTTTATGCAATGCCATGTCAGTATGTTGGAAAAGCTTCAATGATGCTGAATGGGATTTCTGCAGCTTTTAAGCATAAGAGTCAAGAATCTTTGTCTTCTTTATTATTGTTTAGCTCGCTCCAGACAAGTGTAAATGAATTAAAGTCTAGCTGCCAATCAAAGAACCAAAAAGAAAAGAAAATGTTACAAACACGATGAAATCATTGATTTTGTGATTCTGGGGTCAGAGGCCGGTGCTTCAGGCTTCTGATAAAAGCACTTTAAGAGACAGAGATGGAATAAAGATTGCTGTATCTGTCATTTCGCCTGCAACTTTGGGAATTTGGTCATACATTTCACACCTAAACCAAAACCAAAACCAATTTGTGTTTCTCCTTTCTCTGCCTTTGTCCCCTTAGCCCTATTCATCTAAATTATCAAGATGGATTATCTGGCTCTACTGACTCATCTAAATCATCTAAATTAAAAGCTGATACATGTGTTAAATTAAATAAAAAAAATCATCAAAGTTAAAATACTAAAAGATAAATATAGATCTAGACCATGAATCCGATTATATTTAATAATTTTATTTTTTAAAATCAATTTTGAAAACCAAGCAAAAATTAAACAATGTTTGATCAAAAGCTAGATTGAAAAGTTAAGAAGTATATCTAAATCAATATATTCAATCTCGGAATACCAGTCCATGAATCCAGCTATCTTCAATAACTTTGTTTTTTGAAACTAGTTTTTTTTATTTAATTAAATAATAATAAAAATAGACAAACACATAAAAGAAATGAAATAAAATCAAAGAAAAAAAACTATTATATAGAGTTGAACACCTATTAATATCATAAAAATGTTCCAATCTTATCTGTAGACCAAGTAAAAATTAAATGATGTTTTATTAAAAAACTAAAAATATTTTTTAAATTTATTTATTTCAATTAATCTTAATTAAAATATAATACCTGCTATGTTAGGCATCCCACACTTACATTTAGTTATTTTATTTTAATTAATTTATATTTAGATAAAAATAAATAAATCAAAGCTAAAAAACAGGCATGTTAAAAGCAAAGTCATGCATGACTAGCTTTTTTTTCTCTCTCTCTTTTTTTCCACAAAAAATGCCCCTATTTTTTTTAAAAAAATTAGATGATGCGTTGTTTTCTACCCTAGTTTCCCACCACAAACACATAGTTAGAAAATTGAGCAGATGTTTTCTGATCTAAAAATACATTTTCAACCAATTTTCACCGAAAACACGTAATATTATTATGATAAAAAAACCAACGAATCAACCCAAAAAACCCCTAAACTTTTCTGAAAACGCAAATCAAACCCAAAGAAAAAGTCATCTCCAATCTCAATCTATTTTTTTCTACAAGATGAAAAGAAAAAAAACACCTCTATGGAACTTATCTTATCGAATGGAATCCGTTAACACAAATGAAAATATTTTTCATAAGCAGAAAGTGGCCGACCAATGACATTCTCTCTATATTGCTATTTTTCAGTGATTTTCTCTCTCCACTTTTAAACTAGCGATTAAAAAAATAAAAATAAATAAAGTTTTGAACTATTTTTTTTTAAATATAGGGATTGTGATAGAAAAAGGAAAGAATGGAGACGAAAACAAACTTTTTCACAATGAGTTTCATACTGGACTCTAGTCCTTTTTCTCTCAATTGTGTCTTTCTATAACAAATTATAAGAAATTGATCATTAATTTGGTTACAAAAGGATGCAATCAAAGAGAAAAAAAGTTTGATTACCAAAATAAAAAAGAAAAAAATTCACTGCTCTAATCCATAGTGAAATGTGAGAGGGAGCATAGTCTATTTTGCACAGCAAAACCACCACACCTTTGAATATCTTGGTTTAGCTTTAGGAATATTGGAGTTGATTCATGCGATTTATGGTTTATTTTTCCTATTTGCTGCATCATTATGCCTTAATCTTCCATGTACTATCTCTCTGTGATTTTAATTTGGTATAATTTGGTTTTTATCTTCGATTGAAGTTCTGGGCTCATATTGTGTTTTTGTTCATGAGAAAATTAAAATGAAAACACCCTTTTGATCTTCGTTATTTATTTTCTAAGTGTGGGTTGTGTTTTTAGTCCACAGGTCAGGCTGGGAAGCCTAGTTCATGTGGCTAGGCCGAGCCTCTTAAAGCTTAAGGCCATGATTAGAAAGACTTCAATTTATTAAATAAAAAAATACGTTTTCAGGTCGTCAAGACATGTTTGCAAACACATTTTTATGATAAGTTTCAAGTTCGGAGGTTATGTTTTTTTTTGCCTTTTTTTTTTGCAGAATCGATTTCTAAAGCTTCGAAGGAGTGTCAACATAAAAAAGAAGGAATTTTTCCCTTTTCATATTTAATATTTGGGGTTGTGAACTTATACGTAAGACACTTTCTCGGTATTAAATAAACTAGTTTTTTTTTTCAAATATAAAAATAAAAAAATCCTTCTTTAAAATATACATTTAATTTTTAAATTGCATATGGTTGCGTTTCTCTAAAAAATCATGTTTCTATTTTTAAATAAAAAATACAAAAAATAAAAAACAAAAAAATATTGCATGATTTAGCATACCAAGAAAAATAAAAAAAGTAGTTTTTAAATTTTGCATGCATCATGGATTTAATAATAAGTTTATTAAAGTAACGAGAACTTGGTCTAAATGTCAAAAACACAAAAAGAAACTAATTTGTTTATTTTTAATATCAAGAATTATGAGCTTAAAGATAAGATTATACCCGATATTAAAAGAAATAAATGCAAAAAATATGTTTTGGCTCAACTCTACAGGGGTGGACTTGCTTTAATCAATAAACAAACTAATGATTAGAAAAACATAATAGAGCTTTATTAATAATCGAACAAATGAATAGTGTTGCTTACCTTAGATAAAATGTACCGGGGGTGATATTGTCATTTCTATATACAACCAGTCTCCTTCTCTATACTCTAAAGACTAGTTAAGATTTCTAATTACCAAAATACTACACGGCAACTCCAAACCTTTTTAACCATAAAAAATACACAAATTCCTTGTTCTTAGCACACCACCAAAATCCTGATCCGAGAGGATGAACGCCGTAACACCACACATGTACGACACAAACAAAGAAATCATAAAAGAATAAGCTAAAATAAGAAGATGTTGAACTGCATTAACTTTTCAAACACATGACTCGGGTCATTTGATCAGAAGCACCATATATGAGAAAACCACGAAACCCAATCCCCAATAAATCAAATCCGAAGGATAAAATCGGGAAAACAATTAATTACATAAAAGGATCTAAAATAAAAAAAATAAAATTTAAAGAATAAGGGTGAAATTAAAAATAAAAAATAAAAAATAAAATAAAGGGAAAGAAAAACTTTTTAATTGAAGGGTTAAATTGAAAAGAAAAATAAATCTAACAAAATGAAAAAAAAAAAATAAGGAACAAGTTTGAAAAAACAATACACCATAAACTTAGATTAGAGAACGAAATCGAAAACATCAAAAATTTTATAAAATGACCAAGGAAAAAAAATAAAAATCAAAAGAAGGACTAGATCAAAAAAACTTATACATGACATATTAGAATAGAAAATACAATGATACTTGTAAACTCCCGTGTAAAAGTATGATCGAGAGTAATAAGGTTCCAAGGAGTAATTGAAGTTCAGGATGAAAAAAAGTGAATAAATGATGGAGATAATAATAATTTTGATATGTATTGGGGAGGATGACCTCCATAAATAAATTTAAAGGTAATGTTAAAATTGAAATGAAGATTATGAATTTTATAGGTTAAAATCTATAACATTGGTAAAACCGATAACATGTTTTGATTGATAAAAGAATAACGAAAATAAGAAAATGATCTCAAGGAATCAGTGTGGTCTTAAAAAAAAAACACTATAAGAAAGGATACTACACAAAGAAAAAGTAATGCTGTGAGCATAAGTCAAAAATCAATAACATTATCATAAAATGGTAAAAAGTTTGTAAATAAAATAAATAGTGAAAAAGCCAAATAAATATATTTTGGCATAAGAAAATGTTCTTGTGTATTTATTAGAATAATTGGTATAATATTTGCAAGGATTAAACAAGAAAATTTACATTTTTAGTGTAAAACCACCAACTGAGTAGTTTTATTTCATCACACATAACTTTTAATGTAACCGCTGGATCGGGCTCCAAGTTTTCATAGAGTTTCATGGCATGTTTTACAACATTGATTTAAAATTTCAAGTCGATCAGAGTTTGAGAATGACTCACAATTTAAGCAGAAAATTAGGTAGTCCATGTTATAAATCTAAAGAGGCATAAATGAGTGGGAAACTTGTAAATAAATTTAATAGTGCCACCCCTTTTCTCTTTAAAAATCTGACCAGCAGCTGAGTAGAGAGAAAGAGAAGTCCAAATTTGTCCTACAGCCCAATGTTCAGTGTTCAGTCCATATCTCGGGTTCTAGAAGTCCAAATAAGCTCATTTTTCTTTTAGTGGAAAGCGGAAACGGATTCCTACAACTTTGATGAAGACTACGTTGCCAAATTATGATTGTAGAAATGTCATTTCATCTAGAAAACAAATCCATACCTAAACCACCAAGTCCACTAAGTCATTAGTTGACCACTAATTCAATAGTTAATTACCAAATTAATAGTTTTTTTTCCTATAAAAGGAGGCATTTTCCATTCATTTAGGCATCTCGATTTTCAGATCAAGGTCTTGCTCCTGTTCTCTTTCTTTGTAATGTTTAAGTTTTGCTTTCATTAATCTCTTGTTTATGTTTTTCATCATAACTATGTTCTTATCTAGTCTATTTATGTTTCTCTTATTCATAATGTTTAGCTAAGTTATTATGTCAAAGTGAAAAGGTTACACTAATGATGTAAGAATAAATATCGTATAAACGTAATATGGACTTTAATGTTTGATACTAACATGCTTTGTATTTGTTATCTTACTCACTTATAATACCTTACTTGTTAAATAATTAATCCAGATTTGTGTTGAACAATCCTTGGTACAACAAATACTTGATCATTTCATAGCCAACTGTATGGTATAATCGACACCTGTGCTATGAAAGGAACTTGATTTGTTGTTAACATAAGTTATCATCATGAATACCTAACAACATTTATATGTATTGACATTACACATAAGATAATTAATATAATCATGTTAATAATTTATAATCTGATTGGAAACTCCTTTGTGTGTGGTTTCTAGTTGAGAAATAAAAAGAGTTTATATTATACTTATTTGAAATACGATTAGTGAATCCTCTAACCTTGACATTTGTTTTATCCTTATTTAGTCCTTACATCAATATCACATCTCAAAAGTTCTCTTCAACACCTTTTCATTTATTATTTGTAATTTTATATTGTTGACCTCCTTATAGTTCGACCCCGGTCTTGTCGGGTTATTTATTACTTCGACACTTCTGCACTTGGGATAAGACATCAATCTTTTGATCGTGTCAAGTTTTTGGCACAGTTGCCGGGGAGGTAAATTATTTTATAATTTTTTTTTTATTTTTTTTTCTTTTCACACTTTTCTCTTATCTAAGTTTTGCTTCTTTTTCTTTCCTTTTGCACTTGCATGAGAGTTTGGTCACACACATTAAATGGTAGACTTTCTAAGAAATCCTCATCTTCATCTAAAAACATGGCCAAAGAGAATAACCAATCACTTCATAATGAGAATAATTAGAATAATCATGTTAGGACACTTAGAGACCACATGAATGCAACATGAACAAGTGCACCATCATGTATAGTTTTTCCTCCTGATGCATCTTACTTTAATTTTAAGCCAGAAATTATTCAACTTTGACCTACTTTTCATGGCTTAGATCTAGAAAATCCATACTTGCATTTGATATAATTTGAAGAGGTTTGTAACATTTATAATGACTTAAATTGTAGCACGAACACCATCAGATTAAAACTTTTTCCTTTTTCATTAAAAGATAAAGCTAAAACATGGCTACAAAATCTTAGGTCAAGATCCATTCGTGCCTGGGATGAAATGCAACAACAGTTTTTGAAGAAGTTTTTTCCTTCTCATAGAACAAACTTTTTCAAAAGACAAATCACCACTTTCACTAAAAAACCAGGAGAAACATTTCCTCATGCTATGACTAAACAAAGAAAAGTCAATCACAATTCTGAAATCTTTGAAACTTTCAACCAGGTAAGGATCAATATACCTTTGTTCTTATGCTAAATTTTTGAAAGACTTGTGCACCGTGAAGAGAAAACTAAATGTGAAAAAGAAAGCCTTTTTAGCCAAACAAGTAAGTGCCATTCTTCAAAACAATAATGCTTTGAAATATAAAAACCTTGGTTGTCCTACAATTTCATGCTTTATTGGAGAACATAAAATTAAAAGAGTTTTAGTTGATCTTGGAGCTAGTGTGAATTTACTTCCATATTCGGTTTTTCAAAGTTTCAATCTAGGTGAGTTAAAACCAACTTCTGCAACTTGTCCTACAATTTCATGCTTTATTGGAGAACATAAAATTAAAAGAGTTTTACTTGATCTTGGAGTTAGTGTGAATTTACTTCCATATTCGGTTTTTCAAAGTTTCAATCTAGGTGAGTTAAAACCAACTTCTGCAACTCTTTTACTTGCTGATAGATCTGTACAAGTGTCTAGAGGAATAGTTGAAGATGTGTTAGTACAAGTTGATAAATTCATTTATCATGTGGATTTTGTTTTCTTGGATACACAACCTGTTGAAAGATGTAATTCAATTCTAGTTATTTAAGAACGTCCATTTCTTGCAACTTCTAATGCATTGATTAATTGTAGGAATGGACTGATTAAGTTATCTTTTGGAAAGATGACATTGGAGATGAATGTTTTTGATATTTGCAAGCAACCTAGAGATGATAATGATTTACAAGAAGTAGATTTTATTGAAAAATTAATTTATGATCAATTTAAAAATACTTCCAGTGAAACTGAGTTTAATGAATCTGAAGATTTGCAAATGGTTTATTTTCAGGAAGAATCAAAGGCAAATAGTTAGAGACCAATAATTGAGGAATTGCCACCATAATCAATTGAGTCCATACCTTCAAGTGTTCAACCACTAAAACCTGATTTAAAGTCGTTACCATCTAATCTTAAGTACTCATTTTTGGGAGAAAATAAAACTTTTCTGGTAATAATCTCTTCCAAACTTAATGCACATCAAGAAGGTAAGTTATTACAGAATCTGAAAATGCACAAAAATGTATTAGGATGTTCATCTAGATGCGAGTGAAATTGGAGTGCATTTGAGATGGTAAGTTTTTTTCTTTTTAATTTTAATGTTTTTATATTTGATAAGAATCTTATATGTTATCAATTTGAATTGCTTACATAGGTTCAAACAAAACGAAGAAATCGTTTGCACCAGAAAAAATGAATGACTTGTATTTGTAATGTGCAATCTAAATAGTCAAGCTTAACACTTTGTGGTATGTTGGTTTTCAACCATTTTTTCTGAAGTTATTATTTCCTTGAATTTAATGAATTTATTTTTTCTTTCCAATATACGTATAACCATCGGTTGAAGGAGAGATATATGGACGATCCTTCAACCCATCTAGATCTCGATCCGGATTTGTGGTTAGAGGTAGGATTGTCCGGTGGAACAAATAAAAATCAGGTGTACAAACTCTCTAACACTACAGCCAAGAACTTGCGGACGACTCGTAGTGATTCGACCATTAGATGCTCACAATTGATTCCAAGCACTTAAACTCTAGAGTTCATGGCGATGTTAGACCAACGAATATAGGCTTGGATGACTCATCTTAATGATAAATATGACGACTCACTGTTGATTATGAAGAACAATGTTAGTTGGTAATGAAAATGAGATCACAGATGGGTGGTTCATGTGCACCCTCTAATTGGCTTCATGGTCCCAACAAAGACCAGCCTCCTCTCCTCCTCCAGCGCCGCCTTTATTTTAGATTTATTGTATTTGAACATACAAATGTTTAAATTTGTAATAAATATTTGGTTTTTATATTAATTTAATTTATTTTAATTATTTTCTACTTTTATTCAATTTTTTTAAAAATATATTTTTAAAATATTACTGATGGGGTTACCGACGGAACAACTCCATCGTTATATTCTAGAGAGAGTTGAAAAAAAATTATTGCAAATGCCACTATTACTGTTAACTCATCAATGAAATTACAGATGGTATTTTGTCGATGATATGCTATATTTACCGATGGATATACCGATAGACAAAAAAAAAAAACATCGATGACATTACATATATAGTTTTCCTATCAATGATATGATAATTTAGCGATGGAGATACTGACAAAATAAAACGTGTAATTTATTTTTTGGCGCACTTTGTCCGTCTGTGAATGTCATAAATTTATGTTTGTAAAACTATTTAATACTCATGTGTAATAAATAATGAATTAGTAAGAATAAATTAGTACCTTACGAACTGATCAAAATTAGTATACCTTACTAGTGTTTCTTCGTCCTTATCCCCTCTCTTTTAATAATTTTGTATGATACCTTGTCTTTTATATCATGAATCTATATATCTAATTTAAAATTTGGTGATCATAAGTAATATTATATAAAAAAAGACTCTAATTAGTATCGCTCAACTCCTTCTGTTTTGAGTTACTCTAAATCTTTTGAAATAGATTTATATATTTTCGCCTAGGAAACTTTTCTCCTAATAATGAACTTTCGAAAAAGAATGTTACTTGAGATAACTACTATTCAAGCTTGTTATATTTTGAATGCATATACATTTATTGTGTTTTCAAGTAACCTTGAAAAAGCATGTTGCATATGATCAAAGAGCTTATATTATTTCAAATTTTTTAAAAATAATTATAATTGTATATAGAAGTATGAAATACTTAAAAATATTCGACCCATCCGTGCTCGAGAAAAAGGAAAAAAATTAATTCCTAAAAGATAGGTAATATTTTTAGAATGAATCCCTAAATATATGAAATATATGGTTATCCTGCCTTTTCAATTTTTTAATGTTTTTACAACACTTAAAAACCTTTGTGCTTGGTTATGTATATGGGTTTTTATAATGATATGACAGGCTCTCTTTTTTCCTGAGAAGGCGAAGGAATTAACAGGCTAATAAACTATATAGTTTTACACTAGATAAATAGCCCGTGCTACGCTGATAAGTTTTTTATTTTTTTATCACAAAAAAATATTGAAATGATGTATATATTTTTTATAAAAGAAACTAAGATTATGATCATTGATTCGAGATCCAAAAATATTAAAAAAAAATAAAAAAGATCGAGCCAAATCTGGTGAACTTGCTGAATCCATGATTCGAGATATGATACCAAGATAATTCAATAGTAAAGGTAAATAAATAAAGAATACCAATTTCAAAAAAAATAAAAATTCCTTCAAGTATTGCCTCAAATTAAATGTTAGAGATGCAATCAATAAATTTAATTTAATAAAAAACTAAAATAGGGCTAACCATTTTTTTCATCGAAGAAAAGATATTAAGACAATGCAAACCTTATAAACTCGAGTTAAGCTCTCAAATTTGCAATCCAGTAAATTCTTGACCTAGACTCAACTCAGGAGCTCAACACTTAAAAAATTAAATGTTGGATGATGAAATTAATTAATTCAATTCAATTTAAAAATAAAATTCATTTAGAAAATCTAAAGTTAACAAAGACAAAAAAACTAAAAGCAAGGCGACTTGTGTTATTTTAAAATTGACTAAAAAAATCTCATAGAAAGCGAATAAAAAAAATAATAGAATGGTAAAGGATGAAAAAATAGCTTTAAAAAAGAAAAAAAACCATGGAAACTCATGTCCGTGTCAACTTCATAAATCAAAGTCAATCTCTTAAACATGTAAACCATTAAATTTAGACCTAAACTCAACTAAGAAGGTAAACACCCATCCAATTAAATAAAAGATGATGAAATAATAATAATAAAAATCAATCTAAAAAAATCTAGGAAGGTAAAAAAAAACAATAATAAAAAAAATATTAGATTTGACATGAAAAAAAAATAAAAGAATGATGAAATTGCCACACAAAAAAACAATTGCAAAAATCATCTAAAACAATTACTGATAAAAAAAAGTAGAACCAAATCTGATTGGTGAAAATATCAATTAGGGGTAAAATAAAAAAATATTAATTCAATAATTTTTTCTTAATAAAAAAGATTGCAATAAAGAGAACAACAATGAAATTGAAAAAATCCCTTAATTCCATAAATTCAATTAAATTTTAAAAATTGTGAAGAAGAAAAATAAGGATGAAATCTTAAGCATAACAAACCTTAGGGGTTGATTTGTTTTTTTTTTAAGGCCAACACAAAAATTAAGTAGGAGAGATGGAAAAAGAAAAAGAAAAAGAAAAAGAAAACAAAAGGCTATACACACCACTCCGGCCACCATCGAACTATACGCGCTGCTTATTCATGGAGGGGACTTAAAGATGTTTGACCATCCCGCACCCTAGATAACCTTGTGTAAAGGAAGGTAGAAATATAATAACGTGCAAGGGTCAATAATTTAATGGTAAAGGATAAAACTAAATAAAAAATCAAGTTTTAAAAAAATCGAGTCAACCCATGTTAACACGACTAACTTGCAAATCGAGATATGAGATAGGGATAACCACAAAAGAAAAGGTAAACAAATCACAAAGCTTATAGCCCAATAAGTCAATGTCATATGAACAAAAAAACAAATTCTAAAAAGGATTTTGAAAAAATACCGAACTCAAACTTGGTAAATCATAGAAGCTGGTAATCCATTCATGAGTCAAAACCTTCTAAAAGACCGATATAATTATAAAATAAAATTTTTAATTATCAAAAATTAAAAATTAAAAATAAAAAAATAAACAACGAGGGCTAAATCTTTCACCAAAAACAATTGAAAAAAAACTAATCAAGGATTAGATTGAAAACTAAATAAATGAAGAAAATGATAGAAAAAGAGTAATGAAAAAAAGAGGACCAAAATTTGGAAAAAAATGAATTAAATTCTAAAGAAAAGAATTGAAAAAAAAAAGTAATTGAAAATGATAAAAAAAATAGTAATCAAAAGAATAAGAACCATATTAGATACAAAAAATAATTAAATTAAATGCGGAGAGGGATGGAATTGAAAAAAATAAACTTCAAGAAGCATTAAAATTAAAGCATATAGAAATAGAAAAAAATGAAGACCAAACCCAAAAAAATACAAAATAGAGGATACAACTAAATTTATTTTTAAAGGTCTGACATGAATACCAAGGCTCAGGAGAGAGAAATGAAGGGTAGGAGAAAAAAACTCATTGTTGCTAATTCGCTGCAACCTTGGTAAACACGTTACCCTAACAACCATGTCACATAATTGTGCATCAAATGAGACAGTGGTCAAGTTTTTTTTGCCACCATAATTGTCCTCACCCGCCTTTGGAATAGCGCGGAGGACTGTGATGCGTGTGTGGCATGCTTCAACATATTTTACTGATTTATTAATATTTTAATAAGATAAATTATAAAAAGGACCCAAGGGCATACCATTATTACAAACACAACCATGACACAAAAATAAAAAAGCCCTTTGAAGTCATTCTTTAAATTTGAAAAGTCAAATGTTAACCATGTAATTTTACTATAAAAAAGAATGCAAAGACAAATAAACCCCTCTCCGCAAGGTCATTTTCTGAGCAGTCAAGGGTATAGACGTTATTTTACCGTGCAAATAAAAAGAAAAGGAAAAAAAAACCCCTTAACGAAAGACCATTTTTTTTTAAGATTCCAAGGGCAAAAAAATACTTTTTTTGTGCTTTTTCAAAATTGAATGATAAACTTTTTCCCGATCAATCCACAAATAACATTTGAATCTCTTTGAAAAAATAATTTTACCCTTAATATCAAGGCAATTGTGAAGAGCAATAAAGAGCAAAATAATCATTACACTGCTATAATCTACAATGATTCTTCTCACATGTTACTTCTACAGGAAAAGGCTGAGACCTTTTAGTTTTTTTTTTTTGTAATGTTACTTAATTTTTTAAAAAAAAACTTAGAAACAAGCCAATAAAGAACCTAAAATTAAAATTCAAAAATAATTAAATTACATCAAAATTCATCAAATTATTATGGAATCCTAGGTTAATTTTTATAGGTTATTTTGGTTGTTCTCTCTCTCTGTTTTTTTTTTGTATCTTTTGAAAAATAGTAATGATATTAAAAAGGACAATATTTATTAAAAAAATTATAAATTTTTTAAATATGTATGTTTTTTTAAATTTATATTCATGCCACATATAATAATCTTAAAAATTATTAAAATAACAAAGGTTAACATAATATAATTTTAAGTGAGAATTTGTAGTGATTGCTATTTTTAAGAGTTGTGTATATTTATCCTAAGTACTATTAATTATTAATTATTTTGAAAGGTAATTTAATTATCCCTAATTTTTATTTAAAAATATTTTATATAAAACATGTTTATTCATTTTGCAAATTAATTAAATTATAATTATTTAATAAATATTTAAATCTATTTATTTATAACTAATTCTAACCAACCCTTTAGAAATTAAAAAAGGCATATATTATAAATTAGTTAAATAATACAAGTGTATATCACCTTTAAAGAAACTAGTTTATATACAATAAAAAAATATTTCTTCAAAAATATTTCGAACCTCTTATCCTCATTAGATAAATTGATGTTAAAACTTGGACTTGCACAAGTGGGTGGGAATTTGATAAATTGTTATCTCTTGTCAATGTCAATCTAAAAAAGAAAAGCCAGAATACTTTATTCAAACATCAATCTTTATTTGTTAATTATGTGTGAGAGTAATATACTAATATTTGCCTTTTTATTATTTCTAGCAATAAAATAAAATAAAATAAAATAAAATAAAATAAAATAAAGTTAACTAGTAAAAGAAAATAATGTTCGAAGAAAACAAAAACAGAACTCGGTTAAAAAAGAAAAAAGAAGAAGAAAACCTTGTCATTGTCGAAGTTGAAATACAACTTTTGATGCATTTGTCGCTTGTAAGGGAACAAAAAAATCCTAACCTTTATTACATTTGCCGCAGAATGAATGTCGTCCATTACTTTTTGGTGGAAGAATGACGTTTTGTCCAATAGTTAACTGACATTTTGTCCTAGTTTAGGGACGATCTTGTCTTATAATGGAATTTTCATACTCTTGAGTATTAATTCTCTTAGGGTTTCGATTCAAATTTAAAGATTTTCTTTTTTTCAGATTTTGTGAAAAAGCAATTTCTCGTTAATATAAATATAGATTGTTAACTATATAGTAGTAGTGGCTAAATGATAATAATTTAAAATTAAAAGTTTTATTCCCTTCATGATTTTATATTTGATCCATATAGTTATTAATATGATAATTATTGAAAGTTTATATTGTCGTTAATTTTAGAATCTGTAAAATTAATTGAGATACACACAAATTAATCCGCATACATTATATTATATATATATAAAATAGAGTTAGTATGATAAGTATCTTGAAAAAAAAAAAAAAAACTTTGTAGAGATGTATGTATAGTAGGTATATGGCACAACACGTAGACAGTCAAAGGCGTTGCAAAGCTTAATAAATTAATCTATCTTAAATGACAAAGAGCTTAATAGAAAGTTTAAATCTAACTCAAATAAAAACAAAGTAGAGAAAATAAAAAGGGGATAAATTAGAAAGGTTAATTTCAAAAACATGGGCAATTTAGCTTGGTTTACAGGTGGAATCATAAAAAGAGTATATAAATTAAAAAACACAAAATTTAAAGTAGCAAACTTAAAAAAAATAACACAATTCAAAATTTATTTAGAAAAATAACAAAGTTTCATTATCACTAACTATAATCTAAAAGATGTGACCAAAACACTGCACGCGTAATATTGTTTATCCTTTTATATTTTACTATGGATATATTGTTTAAAAAATTAATTTTTTTTTCATTAAGTCCTCAAATATTTTTATACAATTACATCTTTTTTTAGCCAAATTTAA
>Ga0325404_1002947_pt1 | contig 18157 bp, 6 predicted proteins | sample PopdelMetagenome_18_FD_205664 | JGI IMG/M metagenome (GOLD analysis project Ga0325404, IMG submission 205664) | Populus deltoides microbial communities from Bellville, Georgia, United States - Xylem-Control-R1 | ecosystem: Host-associated > Plants > Phyllosphere > Stem > Wood/Secondary xylem... | reverse complement strand
GGAGATCCAATCTTTGATCGACCCAGATGGCTTTTACTTGAGAGATTGGGTGGACAGTAGTAACTGTTGTGAGTGGGATGGAATCGAGTGTGATAACACTACAAGGCGAGTGATCCAACTCTCTCTTAGTGAAGAAAGGGATTATAGCTTGGGCGATTGGGTTCTCAACGCATCTTTGTTTCAGCCTTTCAAAGAATTGCAAAGTCTTGATTTGGGATATACTGGATTGGTTGGTTGCTTGGAGAATGAAGGTTAGTTCAATGTTTCTGCACTTAATTACAATCATAAAATAAATGAAGGTTGGTTGGTGGTTAATGTCAATTATCTTGCTTTGATGATTCTCTTCCAGGCTTCGAAGTCCTACCATCAAATCTGAGGAATCTTGACCTACGTTTTAACCGATTTAATAATGATAAAAGCATTTCGTCATGTTTCAATGGGCTTTCCACTCTCAAGTCTTTGGATCTATCACATAATAGGTTGACAGGATCAGGTAGCTTCTATGGTAACCTTTTAATTATTTAGCTTCGAAACATTTTCTTTTCTCCTTCTCATATGATTTTTTTCTATGCGTTTACTTCCTTCCATTATGCTCTTGAGGAACATCATGCAGGTTTCAAAGTCTTGTCATCAAGGTTGAAAAGGCTGGAGAACCTTCATCTAAGTGGGAATCAATACAACAATACCGTTTTTCCATCTCTTACTAGATTTTCATCCCTCAAGTCTTTGGATCTATCACATAATAAGCTGACAGGATCAGGTATAATACACAGTTTCTACCTAAATGCTTCACATGACATTCTCTTAATTATATTGTTTCTTCATGAACAAAAATGAGGACTTTATATCTATGTAAGATCAATTTTGTCAGAACCCAGTCCCGGGTTTATAACCAGCAACACAGGAGTTTTGTAAAAAGAAAAAAAACATATATAAAAAGACAAATTATTTAAAAATACATAACATTTTATAATCTTTAAAAATATTATATCATTAAAAACTAATAAAACTAAATGATTATCCAAAACTAATAAAACTAAATAATTATCCAAAACTTCTCATCGGTAATTTAAATAATAGCTTTTTATCATGTTTGACTTAGCTTCCATCGACTTTATTTCCATAAATTGTTTTTTTTTAAAGAACAAAATTAGAATGATTAAAAATTGTATCTTAATCTTTGAAGTGTACACAACCTATTTTATAATTAAATATGCGTTCATGTATCTTTCTTTTTATGTATAATTGGAGAATCAGATATCAATTGAACAACAACATCTCATCAATTCTAATTATCTTTAGTTTCTATCTATTATGCATATCGTGAGCTCATTATGACTTACTCTTATAAACAACTCTCTTGCAGGTTTTGAAATCATATCACAACATTTGGGGAAACTCGAGAACCTTGACTTGAGCTATAATAAATTGCATATCGACAGCATTTTATCACCTCTGAGTGGGCTTTCTTCTCTCAAGTCTTTAAATTTATCAGGCAATATGTTGCTGCGATGGATCAATGTCAATGGTAAAGTTGTGAATATCTCTTGGCATCTTCTATTATTTACTTCATTTTTTAACAATACATTTTGAAATCTCTGGATTTTTCAGGCAATTTGTTGTTTCTATCCAAAAATCATCTCACTATTCAATATCAGTTCTTTATCATAGGTTTAAAAACTCGATCAAGATAACACTTAATTTCACTACTTACTTGATTGCCTGTTTTCAATTCTACACATCATAGGTTCAAGGAAGCTGGAATTCTCATTGCATTCATTGCCATCCCTGAAGACCCTTTCTCTCAAGGATACTAATTTAAGTCAAGGTTAATCATAGTTTAGTTTCTTAAAATCTTAATTGATAATATTGAATGGAATGGCTATTCTGTACCACCACTATTTTCATCATATCTCTTCTTCTTTCTTTTTCACAGGGACTTTCTTCAATTCTAGCACGCTTGAAGAATTGCATCTAGATCGTACTTCTCTCCCAATAAACTTTCTCCAAAACATTGGAGCATTGCCTGCTCTTAAAGTTTTGTCTGTTGGTGAATGTGACCTCCATGGCACCCCACCCGCTCAAGGTAAATTAACAACTATAATCACATCATCAATAAAAGATTCTTTCAACACTATTTTGACTGTTTCGAGATAAATTATACAGGTTGGTGTGAATTGAAGAATCTAAAGCAATTAGATTTCTCTGGAAATAATTTTGGGGGTTCACTCCCAGATTGTTTGGGGAACTTGTCATCTCTACAACTATTAGATGTTTCTCAAAATCAGTTTTCTGGAAATATTGCCTCCAGTCCTCTTACCAACCTCATATCCCTTGAATTCCTCTCACTATCAAATAACCTCTTTGAAGTTCCCACTTCAATGAAGCCTTTTATGAACCACTCAAGCCTCAAGATCTTCTCCAGTGAGAACAACAGACTAGTAACAGAACCTGGTGTCTTTGATAATTTGATTCCAAAGTTCCAACTAGTCTTTTTCCACTTGTCAAATAGTCCAACAACAGAAGCACTCAATGTAGAAATTCCCAACTTCCTTTATTACCAGTACGACTTAAGATTCCTTGATCTCTCCCACAACAACATCACCGGAATGTTTCCTTCATGGTTGCTTAAGAACAATACACGATTGGAGTCTCTATATCTGAACGAGAACTCCTTTGTTGGTACTTTGCAGTTGCAAGATCACCCTAATCCGAATATGGACGAATTATATATATCGAACAACAACATGAATGGTCAAATTCCAAAAGATATTTGTTTGATCTTTCCAAATCTAAATAGCTTAAGGATGGCTAAGAATGGATTCACAAGTAGTGTTCCTTCTTGTTTAGGAAATATTAGTTCTTTGCTAATTTTAGATTTATCCAACAATCAATTGTCCACAGTAAAACTAGAACAACTAGCAACAATATGGCTTCTCAAGCTGTCAAACAACAATTTTGGTGGGCAAATACCGACCTCAGTGCTTAATTCTTCTACCTCGAGATTTCTCTACCTAGGTGATAACAACTTTTGGGGTCAGATATCAGATTTTCCATTATTTGGGTGGAAAATGTGGATTGTTGATTTGAGTAACAATCAATTTTCAGGGATGCTTCCAAGGTTGGTTGTCAATTCTACCATGCTTAAAGCAATTGATTTGTCCAAAAACCATTTTCAGGGTTCGATCCCAAGAGACTTTTGTAAGCTTGACCAGCTTAAGTATTTGGACCTCTCTGAGAACAACTTGTTTGGAAATATACCATCTTGTTTCAGTCCACCATCTCTAATCCATGTGCATCTATCCAAAAATAGATTGAGCGGTCCATTAACATATGGATTTTATAACAGCTCTTCCCTGGGTACGATGGATCTTCAAGGCAACAGCTTCACCGGCTCCATTCCAAATTGGATTGGCAATCTTTCATCATTGAGTGTTCTTCTTCTGAGGGCTAATCACTTTGATGGTGAGCTCCCTGTTCAGTTATGCTTGTTAGAACAATTAAGCATGTTGGATGTTTCACAAAACCAGCTCTCTGGTCCACTACCCTCCTGTTTGGGCAATCTTACTTTCAAGGAAAGTTCCCAAAAAGAGGTCGCGGTTATCGGATATAGTGTTCCATTTTGGTCCTTAGAAAAAGCTTATTATGAAACAATGGGTCCAATACTAGTGGATAGTATGTACAACTTGGGAAAGGGTTTTTGGCTTAACTTTACAAAAGAAGAAGTGATAGAATTTACAACTAAAAATATGTATTATGGGTACAAGGGGAAAGTTCTCAGCTACATGTCAGGTATTGATCTCTCCAATAACAACTTCGTAGGAGCAATACCACCAGAATTTGGAAACTTGAGTAAGATACTGTCATTAAACTTATCACACAACAATCTCATTGGATCTATCCCTGCAACATTCTCAAACCTAAAGCAGATTGAGAGTTTGGATCTTTCTTACAACAACTTGAATGGTGTCATCCCTCCACAACTTACTGAAATTACCACACTGGAAGTTTTTAGTGTGGCGTACAATAACTTGTCAGGTAAGACACCTGAGAGAAAATTTCAGTTTGGGACCTTCGATGAAAGTTGTTACGAAGGAAATCCTTTCTTGTGTGGACCTCCATTGCGAAACAATTGTAGTGAGGAAGCAATGTTGTCCCAGCTAGTGCCTAATGATGAACAAGGAGATGATGATTTCATAGACATGGAGTTTTTCTACATCAGTTTCGGTGCATGTTACACAGTTGTGGTGATAACGATTGGAGCAGTTCTCTACATCAATCCATATTGGCGACACAGGTGGTTGTACTTCATTGAAGATTGTATGGATACTTGCTACTATTTTGTGGTGGCTAGTTTTCGCAAGTTCTCCAATTTCAGAAGGCGAATTTGTTACGGGGGAGACGGTCGTTCCTAGTTTGTGATGATTGTTTGTCTAGCTATTGGTAAATTGTAGTGTACTCTCTCTAAGCTCAGCCTTTCTATTTGATTAGTTATTTGGACTAAATATATAAGCTGGACTTCTCATTCCTGAATCATTAGGAAGGAAACTGATTTGGATTAGTCATTGACTCGAGTGTGATTACTCTTTCAACTCTCAAGACTTATCTGAAAATAAATTGCTAAAACCACTACTAAAGTATAAACAAAATATTCTATGCCTTTGTTTCAAGGGCGACCCCACCTCAGTTATTCAATCAAAGCATTGAAATCGGAGCAAGAAGATCCACCATCTTTAACAGCCTTCCTGGCCGTTTCTTTGCTTTGCTACTCATTTCCTCTGCTTCTTCACCCATCATAATTTGAGTGATTGCCTTCTCTACAGCTTCACTTTTAACATGATCTCCATGCACTCTAAGCCATTCCTTAACTCCAGTTTTTAAAACATCAGTCACCAACTTTTCATTATAGAATTGCTCAGCAAATATTGGTCTCCTAAGCACAAATTTTTTTTTCCTTATGAACAACCATTCTTATTCCCGTTTTAATACTCTCCTAAGCACAAAAAAAAAAAAAAAAAATTGTCCTTATCAAACATGCAGCTATGACTTGAGACATTCGGAATTTCAACCTCATTTTCTATAAAATTCAACAATACTGGATATGGTCACGATTCAATGGAATAAGTCCCACTTATTTTCTTGAGACCTTTTTCCATTGAAATCTTGCAAGACTATGGCATACATGAACTCCATCTAATGAAAAGTAAATCACAGAAATTACCTTATGATAGAACTCCTCTTGCCAATCAACGTCTTTTGCATGTCCACTCTCTGCTGTAGAATCTAGTGATGCTACAAAAATTTCAATGTGGACAACAAAATATTAGAATTCATGTATTTTTGTGTGTTTTCCATATACAAGGATATTTCTGTAATTTTAACACTGGCTGAAAATGATGAAATATTGCAAGTCTCAGTTTTATTTTCCATTTAGTATTTAATTATTCCCGAAGTATAGCGAGCTTCATTAGGGTTTTCCTATTCTACATAGGACTATTAGTATTTTCCTATATAGGAATACAAGTCCTTTTTGTATTAGGAACTTCATCTAAATGTTTTGTAATCAGATTAATGCAGAATGAGAGGGTGAACAGCTGGTGCAATGCACTGAAGGGTATGATGTGGCAACAAATGCGTGTGTGATTGCAATTGTTTCAATAGCAGTGGCATTACTAATGCCACAAGTGGCAGCAGTGGCACATAAAGCTATCTAAAAGAGCATTGCTGACTTGAACCATTATGAGAGGTGAACAGTTAGTGCACCGCACTGTAGGGCATCATGTGGTTACAAATGCATGTGTGATTGCAATAGTTCCAATAGCAGTAACATTTCTGATGCCATAAGGGGAAGCAGTGGCACATAAAGCTACCAAAAAGAGCATTACTTGGCATTTGTCTCTGAGAATTGGCAAACATAGTGGAGGGAATCCCTTGTCCCATTGAATTCCCCACTGAGTTCTGTGAAACACCAGGAATACTCTGCATGTTAGGATTCTGGACAACAGTGTTGGGGATAGTCTGGGTTACACCAGAGACAGGAGGTAGTGCCGCTTGTAAACCAGCATATCTTTGAACTCCATTAGATGCCATGCAATTCTGCATGTTCTGTGATACCAACTGCTGATGTGCTTGAGACTGATCAGTGGACAATAGGATAGGGAGAAACAACCCTTGATTCTGAACTTCAGGGGGGATACTATGGGATGCTGTTCAAGATAAAAGGCAAAAGGGAAAACCATGTCACAGAAAAACCATTATTGAGTTTTTTCGTGAAGTTTTTTTCCGTTGCTTATTTCGAAGAAGTAGAAGAGCAATTGATGAGGCAACTTGCCCCTTGCAAGAGGATTTATATAGTGCCGCAGTCTACAAAACTGTGAAAAGGAAGCAAGCGTTAAGCTCCTTGTTCTAATAATTAAGTGTATGGTCGATCCACGGACAGAAAGAAAAGCCAGAATCATGTCATCATATGCTCATCTTTCTGACTCACTGTGAATTTTGATCGAAATAAAAATTAGAAAAGAAAAGAAATAATCAACATTCGTTTGATCGGTTATTTTAAGAACCAAAAAAGAAAGCATGATTAAAGATCCAATGTTTCTGCAAGATATCCCTTTCATGGGTCCATTAACATCACTATCATTTCTTTCACTGTCAAACCCCTCCCCCTCCCCTGCTGCTCTTGTTATTTATGTATGTATTAACTTTTCTGAAAGAATAAATGTTGTAGGGAGCAAATAGTGTGTAAATAGAAAGAGGAGAACACCACATCCCCTAAACAATAAAGAAAGAAGAAGAAAACAAAACAAAGTCATAAAACAAGGCTTTTCAATTAAATAAATAAAAACGCAGACGTAAATTTTAAAAATAAAAAACATGATAGAAAAGGAAGCACCTGGTGGAGATTTGAAGCCTTTTTGGTTGAGGTGGCGGCGGTTTCCGAGATCGGAGGAGGGAGAGAGAGAGAGAGCTCAGGTGGGGAGAGGTGAGGAATGTCGGACCAAAATGAACAGAGCTTGACAGATGATTTTATTCCTTTCCAGATTCGCTAACAAACTAAAAGAATTGTATTCTTGTGCTGCTTCACTGTTCATAACTAACAAACTAAAAATAATATATATATATATATATATATATATATATATATATATATATATATATATATATATATATATATATATATATATAAACTAAGAGTGCTCATTAAAACACAGTGCACTATGTGTGAATCGTGTGGCTTCACAGTCTTTACCGCGCTCCGTCTCTATTTTTCGTGTTTCTTCTCGTGCGGTGGGTGTTCCCGCGCTTTCTTCTCTGCTGCTGAGGCTCCCTGGCGTCTTTTCATCAACTTTTGTCTGGTGCATGTTCAGATTAAGGCGGTTTGGCTGGTGCTAGGCGCGCGAGGAGATGTCAACCGACGGGTAATCACCTACATTGGCTGGGATGACTTGACTTCATTGAAGCTGTCTTCTTGGTCTGTGGTGGGCCTTCTCGTTAATGAAAAAATTATTCTAATTGAGACATTATTATTGTTTTTGTTTTTATATTTTTTTATCAAACTTTTCATAGAAAATATTTTATAAATTTCGGTTCCTATTTATTTTTAGTTGTGCTATCAAAATTAAATTATTAAATAAATTAAAAAATACTATTGCAATCACACTACTAGTATTAGAAAACATATGATAAATTGTTTTAAAGCTGAAGAATTTATTGTTATCTTAATTTAATTTTTATTTTGATTATTAATTTATATGCATGTTTTATATTATGTGGAAACTTGATTATTATAGTAAAATGGAACAATAATTTTATGAACGTGTTCTAACAATCTTGAAACAATTTATTTTCTAATATATTTGTTTTGTGTATATTTGTTATACATGGAATAGATAATCTGTCAAGAACAAATTGATTATGACTATGTTAAATTCCTTGTTGTCTATTACAAAAAATAAAAAAAATAGTTTAATTTTAAAAAATAGTTAAATTCCAGTAGTTTAATTTGAGTAGGAAAAATAAAGTGTGTATATCTTCTGTTAAATTCCATGATTATGTTAAATTCCTTGTCGTCTATTATCTGTGTACTTGTTTCATGATGAAATAATATATGTTAAGTGCAATTCCATTTAACTGGAATTCTTTTGTTTAAGTTGCATATAGACTACTTTAGCTGTTAGAGATGTCTCAACAACTATAAATAATTAGTTTTTTTAAAACAACATATATATATATATATATATATATATATATATATATATATCTTTTTTTATAATAAATAAAAGAGAGATTTTGAACATATATAACATAAATGATATTTCAAAAAAACAAATTAATTAAAAATAATCAATCATAACATACTTTAAGTTGTGCTAAATTAAATTTTTATATTCTAGCACATGAGTATATTATCTCATACTCATTACATTATACATACTTCCAATCATCCTGAGTGCTATCGAGTGAGTTATAAAGATTATAATTTTCAATTGTATATTCTACTCTCTGAAAGAGTGAATCTTATTGTAAACAAATTATAATTGTAAGCACTTGTGAGTTTGGATAAACTCCTAGCATTAGTGATGTATTGTCACCAAGAAAAAAATCTTCAAGTGGTATAATTTCTCAGTGTGGATTTATCAAGGGCATTGTAGATTTCACTTGGATTAATAAAAGAGTACAATACCCAAGTACGGTTAGTACTTGAGGTGTGGATGTAGGTTTACCGAACCACATTAAAAACCAAATTTGCAATCTCTCTTTCCTTATCTATTTACGTTAAACACTTTAATTATATTGTTAATTATTGTGTTTAGTGTGTTTATTTGCATTATTTGATATAATTAGTACAACACCTAATTCACCCCTTCTTAGATGCTATTGTTGCTTTAATCCTAGAATAACGCAAGTATCAATCAAATTTCTTTTATCATAACTTCAAAAAAGTGCATAATGTTATGTTGATGTCAAAAGAAAAATATTTGTAATTATTTGTATTGTTATAGTTTCTATCGAAAATTACATTGTGTCTCATAGAAAAACAAATAAATAAATACATAATTGCAAAGTTAAATTGTTTTTTGAAAAATTAGTGTGTTAAATTTTTGTGATTCATTTTAATTAATATTATTTGAGATTATATACTGTGATATATAAATGAAAAGTTAATCTTATTATTGACATAATAGATGGATAAAACTATTGTTAATGATTTCGATGTACTTGTTTAACCTAGTAATCTCTGTGGTATAGATGGCAAACCTGATTTCTAAACATTTTTCATGCAGGGAAAGAACCAAAATAATTTGAGTGGTGTGAACTTAAATATAAACCTTGATGAATTAAATTCTCTCAAGAGTCCTAATGGTGGTGGTGTCAGCAAAAAGAAGCTCATAGAAACTTGTTTTGTTTGTAAAAAGTAAAGACATCATCGTAAGGACTATTGTCACTGTAAAGGAAAAAATACACAAAGCAATATCATTGAGAATGTTGATGAGAAAGCTTAGGAAAAAATACACAAAGCAATATCATTGAGAATGTTGATGAGAAAGCTACTAAGCTTGTTGTAGTTATGTTAGAAGTAAACTTCATGGAAAATCCTAAAAAATGGTGGATTGATATTGGAGTCACCTATCATGTATGTTTTGACACAATTCTTTTTTTAGTATACAACAGCTGTTAATGGAGAATAATTATTCTTGGACAACTCCTCCCTTAGTGACTGTTTGAAAATGTGGTAGCAATTGCGTTTCAAAGTTCTTTTTGTTTAGAAATACATCAAAATAATTTTTTTAATTTATTTTTAACATGAGCATATCAAAACGATCCAAGAACACAAAAAAATTAATTTGAAGCAAAAATAAATTTTTAAAAAATAGCAAAACAACGATTCAACCACAACACCTAACAAGCCCTTAATGTGCAAAATCCCATGTCACAAAAAAGGTGATGTTAAGAATGAAATTTAGAAAAGAGTCGACAATGAACAATATGGTTCATGCTTCTACTATTCAAAAGAGTATTATTTGTGGCTCGCTGTTAAGCAAGAACGAGCTTAAGTTAGTTTTTTAGTTTAATAAGTTTATTCTCACCAAGAATAGGATGGTTGTGGGCAAGGTATATTCATGTTATGGGTTATTTAAGCTCAATGTGATGACTATTGTAACAAAAAGCCAAAAAGATTTATAAACATTCTTTTTATTGTTTAATTGGTTAGAGTCTTCTAATCTATTCTATAGACAGAAGTAGCGAGCCTCTAGAGTTAATTCACATTGATATTTGTGATTTAAAGTTTGTGCAAATTAGAGGTGATAAAAATTATTTTATTAATTTTTAATGATTGCATAAGATATTATATATGTCTATTTGTTAAGAAGCAAAAACAAGGCCTTAGAAATGTTTAAACATTTTAAAAGCAAGATTAAAATCAACTTAGCATTAAGATCAAGATGATGAAAAAAGATTGAGAATGATGTTGGATACAAGAACCAAATATTGAATTGAATGATGATACTATACTGACAAGTTCAAAATTACCTCGAAACTTGTAGGGGAGGATTTTTTTCAAGAAATTATATTCTGAATAAAACACCTTATAAGAAATTGGGCAAGATATTGTATGAGTTGTTGAATGTTCAATCATCATCCTACAAATACATTAAAGTGTGGGGGTGTCTAAAAACAATTATGGTTCCTCTACCAAAAAAAGTTAAAATATGGACTGTATTATATAAGATATGAAACTATACTTGAAAGGTATAGCGATGCTAATTGGATATCCAATATTAAAAATTTAAAATCCACAAATAGATTTATCTTTGTTATTTGAGAAGTTATAGCCTTTCATACAACTAGATTAACTCTTTTTTTATATAAAAGAATTGTATTCTTGTGCTGATTCACTGTTTATAACTAACAAACTAAAACTAAAATAATTATATATATAAAATAAACTAAGAGTGCTCATTAAAACACGATGCACTGTGTGTGAATCCTGTGGCTTCACAGTCTTTACCACGCTCCGTCTCTGTTTTTCACGTTTCTTCTTGCGCGGTGGGTGTTCCCGTGCTTTCTTCTCAGCTGCTGAGGCTCCCTGGCGTCTTTTCATCGACTTTATCTGGTGCATGTTCAGACTGAGGCGGTTTGGCTGGTGCTAGGCATGCGAGGAGATGTCAGCCGACGGCTAATTACTTGCATCAGCTGGGATGGCTTCATTGAAGCTGTCCTCTTAGTCTGTGGCGGGCCTTCTCATTAATGAAAAAATTATTCTAATTGAGACATTTTTTTTGTTTCTATATTTTTTTTTATCAAACTTTTCATAGAAAATATCATATAAATTCTGGTTCATTATTTTTTTTGTCCTATCAAAATTAAATTATTAAATAAATTAAAAAATAATATTGCAATCACACTACTAGTATTAGAAAATAGATGATAAATTGTTTTTAAGCTAAAGAATTGGTCATTATCTTAATTTAATTTTTATTTTGATTATTAATTTATATGCATGTTTTATATTATGTGGAAACTTAATTATTATAGTAAAATGGAACAATAATTTTATGAACTATTTAAGGTGTTCTAACAATCTTAAAACAATTTATTTTCTAATATATTTGTTCTGTGTATATTTGTTATACATTAAATAGATAATCTATCAAGAACAAATTGATTATGACTATGTTAAATTCCTTGTCGTCTGTTAAAAAAATTAAAAAATAGTTTAATTTTAAAATATAGTTAAATTCCAGTAGTTAAATTCCTGTAGTTTAAAATATAGTTAAATTCCAATAGTATATATCTTCTGTTAAATTCCATGACTATGTTAAATTTCTTGTCGTCTGTTATCTATGTACTTGTTGCATGGTGAAATAATATATGTTAACTGCAATTCCATTTAACTGGAATTCTTTTGTTTAAGTTGCATATTGACTACTTTAGTTGTTAGAGATATCTCATCAACTATAAACAGTTAGTTTTTTTTTTAAATATATATATAGTTTTTTTATAACAAATAAAAAAGAGATTCTGAATATATAAAAACTATTGTTAATAATTTCTATGTACTTGTTAACCTAGTAATCTTTGTGGTCTAGATGGGAAACCCGATTTCTAAACATTTTTCTTGGAAAACCAAAATAATTTGAGTGGTGTGAACCTAAATATGAAGCATGATGAAGCAAATTCTCTCAAGAGTCCTAATGTTTTGTTTGTAAAAAATAAAGACATCATTGTAAGGACTATTGTCACTGTAAAGGAAAAAACATACAAAAGCAATATCATTGAGAATGGAGAATCCTACTAAGCTACTAAGCTTATTGTAGTTATGTTAGAAGTAAACTTCTTGGAAAATCCTAAAAAGTGGTGTATTGATATTGGAGCCATGGAGAATAAATATTCTTGGACAACTCCTTAATGACTATTTGAAAATGTAGTAGCGGTTGCGTTTCAAAGTTCTTTTCGCTTGGAAATACATCAAAATAATTTTTTTAATTTTTTTGACATTAGAATATCAAAACGATCTAAGAACACAAAAAAAAATAATAATTTGAAGCAAAAATAAATTTTCAAAAAATAGCAAAACAACGATTCAACCACAACACCTAACAAGCCCTTAATGTGCAAAATCACATGCCATAAAAAAATGTGATGTTAAGGATGACATCTAGGAAAGAGTCGACTATGAACAATATGGTTCATGCTTCTAATATTCAAAAAAGTATTGTTTATAGCTTGTTGTTGAGCAATAACAAGTTTAAGTTAGTTTTTTAGTCTAATAAGTTTATCCTCACCAAGAGTGGGATGGTTGTGGGCAAGGTATATTCATGTGATGGGTTATTTAAACTCAATGTGATGACTATAGACGCAAAAAGCCAAAAAGATTTATAAACATTCTTTTTTTTTTGTTTAACTGGTTAGAGTTTTCTAATCTATTGTATAGATAGAAGTAGCGAGCCTCTAGAGTTAATTCACATTGATATTTGTGATTTAAAGTTTGAGTAAATTAGAAGTGATAAAAAATATTTTATTAATTTTTTAATGAATGAACAAGATATTGTGCATGTCTATTTGCTAAGAAGCAAAAACAAGGTCTTACAAATGTTTAAACATTTTAAAAGAAAGATTAAAAATCAACTTAGCATGAAGATCAAGATGATAAAAAGAGATTGAGAATGATGTTGAATACAAGAACCAAATATTGAATGGAATGATGATGCTATGTTGACAAGTTCAAAATTACCTCGAAACTTATGGGGGAGGATATTCTATCAACAAATTATATTATGAATAAAACACCTTATAAGAAATTGGGCAAAATATCGTATGAGTTGTTGAATGGTCAATCACCATCCTACAAATACATTAAAGTGTGGGGGTGTAAACCCCGGGAAAAGAAAAATTATATATATAATAAATAAATAAAAACAGAAATTCAGAAATTTTTTAATATAAATTTCCGGGTGAAATAATTCGAGACATTATAATAAATCCGATATTATTGAGAGTTGGATTTAATTGAAGAGAATAATACACTTAAAGGAAAAGGGGGGGTGTAAATGCAAATAAGGAAAAATATAGAGTATAAATACTCTCTCCTCACCAAAAAAATCTGTGGGAACCATAAGGAGAGAAAATAGAGAGTTTTATACAAATTCTTAAGAAATCAAGAGAGAAACATTAAAATTTCAAGAACCCATCCAAGATTAAGAGCTTATAGATGGGATAAACACTTGAGAGCAAAGGATTGCTAAGAAATTGAACAAGAAGAAAAGAAAGAAGGGAGTTGAAAATCTTCAACTAGTTGAAGATCAAAATCTTAATTTGTACCGGGTAAGGTATTCTAAACATGATCTTAAAAAAAATTTATTTTTAAATTCGATAAAGAATTGATGCCTTGATATTGAATCATAGGTTAGGGTTCTTAGACATAAATTGGGGAAAAAGTACTTATTGTTGAGATTAAGTTAATTAATGTGTGTGGTATGTAGTTTATGAAAGTATTGTGTGAAGGAGAGGGGGAGACAAATCTGGACAGACTTGTCTCCTAACTTTCGATGAGATTTCTGGTAGGAGGATGAGGGGATTAGGATCGGGTTCCTCATAGAAATTGTAGATTTGAATGTTAGCTAACCAAGGAAACTAGTCTTGCTCAATTTGGAGATGTAGAACTCCAGTTATGGGTTACCAACTGAGACTGAGTCGTGACTGATTATGTAGGGCAGTAGGACTAATTAGTAAATGAACAATTTTGACTATCTTGGAGGCAAAACTGGGTTCTCCTCCCTAAGAGAACTAGTAGCCTCGTGTCTGAGTTTTCTAACGAGATCAATCTCACTTAAAATGGAGTTTTATAATTTTAGATATAGTTAAAAATTTGATGAGTGTTTAGACAATAACAGGTGGAAATTGGACAGTAACAATTCAAAGTCAGACAGTAACAATTGGAAAAGTCAAACAGTTACAGTTCAAAGTCAAACAGTAACAGTTCAAAGTCAGACAGTAACAGTTGCAAATTGGACAGTAACAGTTCAAAGTTAGACAATAACAGTTGGAAATTGGACAGTAACAGTTCAAAGTTAGACAGTAACAGTAGACTTTCATGTGAATACTATAAATAAGAACATAAAAGAATTGAGTCATACGAACACTTGTGTCATAACCCAATTTTGATCATTTTTATTTTAATTAATATTATTATTTTAGATATAGTTAAAAATTTGATGAGTGTTTAGACAATAAACAGGTGGAAATTGGACAGTAACAATTCAAAGTCAGACAGTAACAATTGGAAAAGTCAAACAGTTACAGTTCAAAGTCAAACAGTAACAGTTCAAAGTCAGACAGTAACAGTTGCAAATTGGACAGTAACAGTTCAAAGTTAGACAATAACAGTTGGAAATTGGACAGTAACAGTTCAAAGTTAGACAGTAACAGTAGACTTTCATGTGAATACTATAAATAAGAACATAAAAGAATTGAGTCATACGAACACTTGTGTCATAACCCAATTTTGATCATTTTTATTTTAATTAATATTATTATTTTATTTACTAAAAAAATAAATAAAAAAAACGATGAAATAATAATAATAATAATAATAATGATGGAAAAACAAGTAAAATGAAATAAATGAAGAATGAATTAAAATTTGGGTTAAGGGCAAAATGATTGAAAGTTTTGGGGTTTAATTAAACTTTGAAATTAATCTAATTAAGCTTGAAATTAATTTAATTAATCCAATTAAGGGTTTAATTGGAGGATTGATAAATTTTTAGACTTAATTAAGCTTGAAATTAATTTAATTCATCCAATTAAGGGTTTAATTGGAGAATTGATAAGTTTTGAGACTTAATTAAGCTTGGAATTAATTTAATTAATCCAATCAGGGGCTTAATTGGAGAATTGATAAGTTTTAGACTTAATTAGACTTTGGATTTAATTAAATTAATTAAATCAGGGACTTAATTGAAGAAATATTAAAGTTTGGGGTCAAAATTACAAAATTAAAATCCAAGGATCACATTGAAAATGGCGCGCAAATGCAGGGGGCCAATTACAGTTTGAACTAGGGGGCTTAATTACAAAACGTTTAAAACTTCAAGGGCCAAAACGCAAATAATTGTTAAACTTCAAAACGGCGCCGTCTGTGGATACACTGTTCGTCTTCTTCAACGGACGCCCGCCGCTGCCATTACACCTGCAATCAATGGTTGGAAGAAACGGATTGTGCTCTGGCTATAAAAGCCAGAGAACGAAAGGTCACAGAGTGAAAAAAAAGACAGAACTGGGGGGGAAGAAAAAGAGAGAACCGGGGCAAGAACCAGAAAAAAAAAAAGACAACCGGGGAGGGGACGCAGAGAGACAGAACCAGGGCTTTGGAAAACACAACCAGCAACCCGTCATGCCTTTATTGCCATCTTCTTCGTCCTGAGTAGGGGAAAACCGAGAGACACCAGGGTAGCAGACCATCGTTCCCCTATTTCTTCCCCAACACCAGCTTCCAAAACCAGAGGAAAAGGGGGAAAAAGAGAGAAAAACAGGGAAGAGCGAACCGAGAGAAAAGGCCTGGCATGAAAAAAATGAAGAAAACAGAGGAGGAATAACAGAACCGGGGAGAGGAGGAACAAAAAAAAAGCCAGAGGCTGGGCAGAGAGAGACAGAGGAAAAACAAACGCAAAACACAGAATAAAACAGAGCAAGAAAACAAAGAAAAAAACAAGCATAAAAGGAAGAACCTAAACAGAGGAAGGCCACCGTGACCAGCACCATCGTTGCTACTGCTCTTGATTTTTTTTCAGAACCAGGTAAGTAAGCTTCACTCCCCCACTTTTCATTTTAATTCACTCCCTTTACCAACACATGCACGCGTGATTTAATTCACACGTGCTTTATGTTGCCTAGCCGGGTCACTGGCTTGGGCTAGTGACTGGGCTGGGCTGGCTGGGTCTAGCCCAGCCCATGTGGGTTGACCGGGCCCAGCCCAAAAAAAATAAAAAAAATAAAAAAAATAAAAAAAATAAAAAATGTGTATGGATGAATAAAAATAATGCAAATTTATTGGTTTATTCACTGACGCCAGAGTCAGGAATAAAAATACCGGTTTAAATTTATATTATTTTTATTCGTTATATTTTATTTTATTTAGCTAAAAAAAAATAAAAAATATGTGCATGTGTAAAAATAAATTTATTTTACTTGTTTATTCATTGATGCCAGAGTCAGGAATAAGAATATTGATCCAAATTTATTTTATAGCTACGTAGTATTTACCAACGCCAGAGTTGGAATTATTCGTAGTTGAATATTCATTGGCGCCAGAGTCAGGAATATTGCAAGTAAACCATCAGAGCATAAACCAATAAAGATTTAGCAATTTAAGACAAAAAAAAATAGCAATGCAGTTTGCCTTAGGCAGAACGTTTAAGGGGTGATAATATCTTCCCTTTTACGTAACCAATCCCGAGCCATAGAATCTCTGTTGACCAGTTAGGGTTCCTAGTGACCATAATACTAGGTGGCGACTCCTCAAACAAGACATTTTCCCTTTAAAGAACCAGATGCCAGAAATCTGTTCTTTTTCCATATTCAGAGAATTATTTTGTGGGACTGCCACGATGTCGGGTGCGACAGGATGGCGACTCCGCTGGGGAAGTTAGGATTAAGCTTTGTCTTTTGTCTTATTATTGCTATTTTGATTGTTGTGTTTATTTGTTTATTTTTCCTGCATTTACTGCTTTAGCATGCATCCTTATTTATGTTGTCATGCATCACTTTGGAAGCGCACACTTTACAAACTAGGTTAAGTGGGGGAGTAACGGTACCCCAATGGCTTTAGCCTGGGTAAGACTCGTGAAACCATCCAACTTTCGCTTGATTGTTTACTTGGAAGTGGTTGATATGCCAAACTGATATTACTCAGGGCCTCTATCTTCACACTACTTGTAAGCCTCATATCGACCTTTCATGGACGATCACTGAGCATGCGAGAGACCCTTTGAAACTAGATAATGACCAACCCCTTTGTTGCTACCCAATTTTTGACCCGTGTTTTTGATAAATTTACAGAAAAAACCAAAAAAATAGCAAAAAAACAATGAAAACCCCAAAAAAATGCATTTTTGATATATTTGCATCGTTTTTAGCATTTTCAACGTCATCTCAAAAGAATTAAAATTTTCAAAGGAATTTGGAACGCGTTTAATTTTTAACGCGTAAATTTTATGATCACTGATTTTCCTTGTTAAGTTGATGTTGATATTGCTCGTTTTCAAAACTACAAAAAAATAAGAAAAATCAAAATTAACAAAAAAAAAAAAAAGAAAAGGAAAGGAAAGGAAAAGTTGAGGGACCATTGTGATTTTGGCCCAGCCACACTTCTCCTATAAAAGCCACGCTACAGTGAAAAAATATGGGGGGGAGAAAAATTGATTGACGGGGAGAAAATTTTATTCACCGGGAGGGCAGCCCGAAAAAACCCTAAACCTAAATGATCCCTATCTCTCACAAAAGCCGCCAGCCCCTGCTGGCAGATGGATCTTCCTTCTCCCAGCACCGAACCAGAGCACAAGGGAGACCCCCCTCAACCACAACTCCCTCATCAGAGCTGCCACTCCAAGCCACAGACCCTCCCACACTCAGCCGCCAGCCACCCCTCCCTTCC
>Ga0325404_1002946_pt1 | contig 18160 bp, 6 predicted proteins | sample PopdelMetagenome_18_FD_205664 | JGI IMG/M metagenome (GOLD analysis project Ga0325404, IMG submission 205664) | Populus deltoides microbial communities from Bellville, Georgia, United States - Xylem-Control-R1 | ecosystem: Host-associated > Plants > Phyllosphere > Stem > Wood/Secondary xylem... | reverse complement strand
TAATCATGTTAACAATTTATAATCTGATTGGAACCTCCTTTGTGTGTGGTTTCCAATTAAATAATAAGAGTTTATACTATACTTGTTTGAAATACCATTAGTGGATCCTCTAACCTTGACATTTGTTTTTATCATTGTTTAATTATCATATTGATCTTCATCTCAAAGTTCTCATTAACTTCTTCTTCTTCTTCTTTATTATTATCATTATTATTATTATTATTGGTATTATTATTATTATTACTACTACTACTACTACTACTACTACTACTACTACTACTACTACTTGTTGTTGTTGTTGTTGTTGTTGTTGTTGTCATAACCCAATTTTTGACCCTTTTAATAATGATGAAAAAATAATGATGATGAAAAGCAAGTAAAATGAAATAAATGAAGAATGAATTAAAATTTGGGTTAAGGGCAACATGATTGATAAGTTTTGAGACTTAATTGAACTTGAAATTAATTTAATCAATCCAATCAAGGGTTTAATTGGAGAATTGATAAGTTTTGAGACTTAATTAAGCTTGGAATTAATTTAATTAATCAAATCAAGGGTTTAATTAGAGAATTGATAAGTTTTGAGACTTAATTGAGTTTGAAATTAATTTAATTAATGAAATCAAGGACTTAATTAAAGAAATATCAAAGTTTGGGGTTTTAATTGGGGTCCAAATTGCAAAACTTAAAATCCAAGGACTAGCTTGAAAATGGCGCCAAAATGCAGGGGTCCAATTACAATTTAACTAGGGGCTTAGTTGCAAAACTTTCAAACATTCAAGGGCTAAAATGCAAATGGCCATATCACATCTCAAAATGGCACCGTTTCAAGGGACACTGTTCATCTTCTTCAAACAAGAAACGGACACTGCACGATCCTCATTCCCTCATTACTCCTGCAAACGGTCGGTCACCTCATTATGTGGAGGTGACCGCATGGCATTCTCTGACTCTATAAAAGCTAGAGAAAAGCCATGCACGTAAAAAGAAAAACGGGGACCGATCGAAAAAGGGAAACACTAAGAGAAAAGGAGACCCAGAACAGAGGCAGGACCGAGGGACTGAAGGCGGAAACAAAATCCAGGAGATAGAGAGGGGGGGAAGACAAAAGAAACCACAAAACCGGAGAAGAAAGAAACCAAGGAAAAACTGGGGAAAAGAAGCTGAAACCCAGACGGAAAAAACTAGGGGGGAGAGGAGAAAATAAACTGACTTTTGTTCCTCTGTTTCTTCTCAAGAAACAGAGGAGATTAAAGAAAAAAAGCAACGAACAGAGGGAGGGAGATTATACAGAGGAGAGAGCAAACTTTGGCTAGCCACTGCACCTTCATCATCGTCTTCTTCCAGGCCAGTGTTAGCCGCGACTCTGGTTGCAACCCTTTCCCCCCGAACAGACAGACGCAAGGGCAACCAAAGGAAACAGAGAGAGGGGGAGACTGGGAACGAAAAAAAATTGAGGGGACAGAAAAGCAGAGGAAAGCCACCGAGACCAAAACCATTGTTGCTACAGTCTTCGGTATTTCCAGAGCCAGGTAAGTAAGCTTCTCTTTCCCTGCTTTTCATTTTAATTCACTTTCTACTGTACATTCTAATTTTAATTCCTTTATCTACTCATGCACGCGTGATTTAGTTCATGCGTGCTTCATGTTGCCCAGCCGGGTCACTGGTTTGGGCCAGTGACCGGGCCGGGCTGGCTGGGTCTAGCCCAGCCCATGTGGGCTGCGCTGGACCCAGCCCAAAAAAATAAAATAAAAAACAAAAAAAACAGGAAAGTAAAAAAGGTAGAAAAAAATAAAAAATGTGTATGCATGAATAAAAATAATGTAAATTTATTGGTTTATTCACTGATGCTAGAGTCAGGAATAAAAATATCGGTTTAAATTTATATTATTTTTATTCGGTGTATTTTATTTTATTTAGCTAGAAAAATAAAAAAAAATTGTGCATGCGTAAAAATCAATTTACTTTTATTTATTTATTCACTGGCGCTAGAGTAGGAAATAAAAAATATTGATCTAATTTTTCGTAGCTACGAATTTTTACCAACGCCAGAGTTGGAATTATTCGAGCTCGAATATTCACTGGCGCCAGAGTCAGGAATATTATAAACAAATCATCATAGCATAAGTGAATAAATGTTTAGCAATTTAAGACAAAACCAGCAATGCAGTCTGCCTCAGGCAGAACGTTTAAGAGGTGATAATATCTTTCTTTTTACGTAACCAATCCTAAGCCATAGAATCTATGTTGACCAGTTAGGGTTCCTAGTGACCATAATACTAGGTGGCGAGTCCTCAAACAAGACCGTTTTCCCCTAAAAGAACAAGATGTCAGATATCTGTTCTTTTTCCATAAATCAGAAGATTATTTTTTAGGGCCGCCGCGATGTAGGGTGCGACAATTATTGTTATTGTTGTTGTTATCTATAATTTATACAATTAACCTCCCTGTGGTTCAACCCCGATCTTGCCGGGTTATTTATTACTTCGACACTCCTACACTGGGGAAAAGACATCAATTTTTTGGTTGTGTCAGCTAATTACCTATACTCTAGACGACATGGGAAAAACATTGTAGCAATCCACAAATTATATCCCATTTTGCCCTTGGAAAAAGTACTCCTCTTGGTTTCCTTAAAAAAATAAACATGGGTAACATTGTCATTTTATAGGATATAAATGTCAATGTATAATTGTTGGAGGGTGTAAATCATTTTTCATAATAATTTTGGACTTGAAAATACGACATTGTGCTTTAATAAAAAAAAATGTCTGGTGCTTAAAGGTGTAATGAGATTTTTTTAAAACAAAAATTCAATGTAATTACTCAATTAACCTTGGACTTTAATATTTTAAACCTTTTTTTTAGGGCTTTTTTGTATTTGCAAACATTGTTTTCTATTATTATCATATTTTCATGGGCTATTTTAGGCTTTTTACACTTGATTTTCTTCTTCTTTTTTTTTTTTTTTGTTAATTTGGGGTTGGGGAGGGGTTATTTTAGTATTTCAATCAATTAAAAAAAAAGTTGTTTGTGCGTGTGACGCACACGTCTACGCGTGAGGCGTTCCATCCTTTTCAGGCAGTATGTGTTGTAGATGTGAGCGGCACCTCATGGCTTCCAAAAGATGCCTTTTAAGGTGTTTTCCGATTCCTCATGGCGGATCCAACCATGTTGGGTGGCACATGTGAGTCTATTCACGCTAATTTGGTCCCGATTTGGTTTTTTTTTCTCTTTCTTTTCCTTTTTTTTCTTCCTCAGATTACATGTTGGCTATGCAAAAAATTATACATGCCCTTTAATTTGTCTTTTCTTTTAGTCAGTCCCTCTGCTCTTAATTACAATTGTTTCATTTACATTTATGATTTCTAATTGTATTTTATTTTTTATTTCATCCTTGATAATTTAATTTTTTCTTATTTTTTTTATTAATTTTGATCCTTGTTTTTTTAATTGTTATTTGTTTTGAATCATTATGTTGATTGATTGTTTTTCAATTCCATCCCTAAAAATTTATTTTTATTTAATTTTTATGTCAAATTTGGTTCTAATTCTTTTAATTGCTATTTTTTAATCATTTTATTAATTGATTTGTTTTTTTCAATTTTATCCCTAAACATTTAATTTCTTTTATTTTTTTCCATAAACATTTAATTTTTATGTCTAATTTAGTCTTTATTCTTTTAATTGCTATTTGTTTTGTTTTAAATTATTTTCTTGATTGATTTGTTTTTTCTTTCAATTCATCCCTAAATATTTAATTTCATTTAATTTTTATGTTGAATTTAGTCATAATTCGTTTAATGGATATTCTTTGTTCAATATTTTTTTTCATTGATTTTTTTTTTCACAAGTTCATCCCTCAATATTTTTTTCATTAAGAATCTTGCTTCTTTGTTTTATTGGGTTTCCATTATAGGGTCACCTCGATCTCAGAACCTAGTTCATAAATCTAAAAAATTAGCCTGTGTTATCCCAATTTCAAGTCCTAGGTCATGTGTTTGATTTGTTGTCCTGGGTTGGTTACCAGGTTTGCTAGAGGTTTTTTTTGTTTTTTTTATATATACTTTTTCATCATATCAGTAGATGTTCATTCCTTACATTCTATGTTCAGTTTAAATTATTTGAAATTGTTCAACCTAATCAACTCGATGACCCGAGCCTTAAAATTTCTATGAGTCCTTTAAAAACGCTAGCATCATATGAATTTTTTTTTGTGTTCGGGCTAATTTTTGCCCACCCACAATGTAGTGATTAACCTAAGTTTTGAAGATTCGCCTGACTTTTTTATCCATTATTTTGTTTTTTGGATTATGATCTGTTGTTTTTTTTCTAATTTTAAAAATAACTCAGGCTATCTCAAATTTTAAATTACTCATTTTTGTCAAATTCATTCATATTTTTTTTTCTTAAATATATCATCCAATATTCCATCATCTTCATATTTGTTCTAAACATTTTTTTAAAGTTTAGAAACAAATAAGCTCACATACACCACACTTCAAATCATTTTTTTGTAACTTAAAGAAAAATATTAAGATGTGAGGAAGTCTAAAATTTGATGCAAACTAGACAAAAACACTTTTTAAATACTAAAATTGAAACATATTGGATGACATATTAAGAAGGAGGCACGTTTAATTGACCCGGACAAGCCATGGTTAATCTATAAAACCCGATATGTTAATTAAATTAAATTAATTGATAAGATGTGAGCATAAGATTTTAAATTCATTGTATTTTGAACGTGGTTGCGAAGCGTAATTTCATCTTCCATGATTTGTTTTGTGCTTTATATAAATTAGCTTTATTTTTAGGGATAAAAAAATTATTTTGTGGTAAAACATAAGCTTTGTGATAGAAAAATACATTTGCACTAGACAAAAAATGTATGAGCTTTTTGATTTATGATTAATTTTTTTTTAGAAAAGACAATTAAAAAATGTGCTCTTATTTTTCTAATAAAAACATTTTGACCCGTAACGAGGCGCATGTTAATAGCTTATTATAATTAAGAATAAAATTGATTTTAATCCCAAACCTCAAGACGTTTATTTTTTCTTGGTTTGAGAGAAGAGAGAGGAAGTGGATGAATTCCAACAGTGAAGAGAGAAAGTCATCGTTTACACTAATTAAAACCACAAAAGGAGTTATTTTGGTGTTAGTGAGTTCCTTTCTATGGGGAGAGTTTATCCTAAGTGTTTTTTCCCTTGAACTTGCCTTATATGGTAGATTTAAGCTGCAAAACTTTTTTGTTTTGCATTGATTGCGGGTTTTCATAACTTTTTTAGGTTCTTTGTAGCCATGGATATGTTTTACAATATGTTTAAGGTGTTTTTTGGGTTGAAGTATGGTTAAAAATGAGTTTTGTTTTAGCTGACACTTCACAGCCCAATTTTCTAGCGACTAGAGATCGATGGAATCTGGGTAGGGTAGGTAACACATCATTTGCCTTAGTGAGGCAGGCGACATGTTGCCTGCTACTTTTTTATCTAAAAATTAACACCCCTCAAGAAAATTTTAAAAAAATAATAAATAAAGCCTAGGCACTAGGGCTACTCTAGATCTGCGTGCCCGAGCCTTTTTCTTAAGGCACATGTGTTCTGGGCCAACCAGGCCCAAGGGCCTGGGCCTTTTTCCTTCCCTTTTTTTTTCCAAAATTTTACCCATCACAATTTGACCTTTTTTTCTTGCTTAATTTTTTTAAATTTTATCATTTAATATTTTTTTTATTTATTAATTAAGCAATGTAAGTTGTTTCGGTTTGGAATTTTTATTCAGTTACCTCAGTATTTGGTTGATTCTCGATTTTATAGGTTTCTATTTGAGATAAAAAAATTATTACTGAAAAAAAAATATTTAGTCCAATCGAATCCATGACCCGAGTCATGAGTTTAATTGGTTAACTTTGGTTGGTTAAGAATTGAGTTTTATAATTTCTTTGGTTGCATTAATAGTTCTGTGTTTATTTCATTAAATGCATACATGAACTTTTTGGTTAGCGTTATGTCAAAAAACATCTAGAAAATGTTTTTGTATTGAAAAAAACAATATCGGTGAAGCACAGGTCAAATAGGTAGTATATACTAAAAGATGTGGTGTTTTTATTATGCACCACCTCACAAAATACTATTCATTTTAATAGTGTTTTATTTTTCTTTGCCTTTGCCTTTGCCTTTGCCTTTGGTTTTTTTTTTTTTTCTAAATCTACAAAACACTATATTTTTCTTTTAGTTTATTTGATATTGAGCTTCATAATTTATTGTTGTTCGCTTTATATGTAGTCAACTCGGTCTTATAACTTGTTTCACGGTTTTTATAGGTTAACTCAGTTGACTTAGTTTTTTTTTGTCATTTTCAAATTGATATTTTTTTTTCAATTTCAACTTTCAACTTTCAACATTGGGTTAATTGAGAATTAGACTTTATGATTTACTTTTATTTGCTTAACATTGGGTTAATTGAGAATTAGACTTTATGATTTACTTTTATTTGCTTTCTATGAGATTATCTTGATCTCATGACTCGGTTCACAGGTTTGGCAGGTTAATCTAATTGACTCGATTTTTTTTTTTTAATTGGCATTTTTTCAATTTCATCATTCATCATAAAGTTGATTATGAATTAGGCTTCATGATTTATTTGAATTTGATTTCTATGAGATTATCCTAGTTTTATGACTTAGGTCACGTATTTTGTGGGTTAACTCAGGTAGACTCAGATCGTTTTATCATGTCTTGGTTTTAAATTAAGCTTTTTTAACTTTCAACATTAAAAATTGGTTTATTAAAAATTGGGCTTCATAATTTGTTTTGATTTACTTTCTAAGGGGTTATCATAATCTTCATGACCTGGTTATAGGTTTGGAAGTTTAACATGGGTTGACTTAGGTCATTTTTTATGAGGTTATCACAATCTCATGACTCAGGTCACGAGTTTAGCAAGTTAACTCCGACTAAATTTTCTTTTTATCTTTTAATTATTTTTTTTATTTTATTCTTCAATATTGAGTTGATTGGGAATTGAGCTTCATAATTTGTTTTGATTTGTTTTATATAGGGTTATCATGGTCTCATAATCCAGATCAAAAATTTGGTAGGTTGGCCATATCGATTAAAGATGTTGTCATTTCAATATTATTTTAAAAAAATATTGTCTTGAAATTTTATGAATTAAACTGCTTTTTACTAGTTGTTTTGGACTCATCATGTTAATTTGATCATGTCAATTTGATACATCAAGTAAAAAAAATTACTAGAAAAAAATTAGCAATACCCAAATTTTTTATATATATATTTAAAAAGAAATTGATTTAACTTGTAATGTGTATCACGTAACAACGAATCTAGTCTTTTACCCATAGTGCTCGAGGGTGTTACACCAATTTAAATTGACGAAGTCTCTCCGTTAAGTTTCCAAGTCTTCTTTTGTTATTTCCTGACCTGATAAATATCTCTCTCTCTCTCTCTCTCTCTCTCTCTCTCTCTCTCTCTCTCTCTCTCACACACACACACACACACACACACACACACACACCCCTTTTTGTTGATATATAAAAATAAAAAAATAAAAAAAACTCGGCTCAAAAATCTTACTTAGATGGGGTTTATCTTCGAGGCTTGAAATGCATAAGCATATTGGTTGATTTGCTGGACGTTTATTATTCCCTCATGAAAGTCAGCTGGGTATGCTTTTTGAAACTGAGAATTCATGTGGAGGATTGACGGGAAGTTTTTGTGAACAGATATCTGTGTTTGAATATTTCTTTCTGTCTTTAGAAGGAGGTTTTTGTGAATTAATGCGTTTTGAGTATTTATTTATATGTGAAGTGAATGGACCAAGGAAATAGTTTAAGTGAAATGGACTGGGTCTGAGTTCTTATGTTGGGTTCCAGTGGCTCATGATTTTTTCTTTTCTTTTCTTTTCTTTTCTTTAGCCTTTGGAGCAGTTTTCTTTTGGATCAAAATATATGAATTAATTCATTAATTCCACACGAAAAGATCTAATGATATGTGGATTCCTTCAACTTTTAGGATATTTATTACTTGTGTTTATTCATGTGCAATTCATTAAAAATTATACATGTTACGAAGCATTATAAAAAAAAAATAATAATAGTATCAGAATTTTATTGTATGCGCGGATTCAATACCATTGAGCTAGCTAATTTTATTGTAGATTGGAAAAATAAAATGATGATTTTACCTTTTTCAAACAAAATCATTGGGATACCTAATTGAGGGTAATATTGTCTTTTTTTATTAGATTTATTAAGAATAACTTAATCTTTTTATATTTTTAAAACATAGTAAAATGACTAAATTACTCTTAAAAATAAAATTTATATAATTGGGTCTATAGGTTTCTTTGAATTTTCACTTTTTAAATCACAGTAAAATGATAAAATTACTCTTAAAAGTAAAATCTTTTTAAAATGATAAAATTGAAATCTATAGGTTTCTTTCTATTTTCATCCTAGTACTTTAGTTATGATCAAGTTAATTGGGAAGAAATTTGGTATTTTAATAAATATAAAATATTATTTAAAAACCGAATTAGCTAGCAACGTGTGCATTGCATACGACAACACATATGTTGCTTTGCTATGTTCAGGCAATGCATACAACTGATTACGACGGCCAAAGACAACCTTCCTTGACATTGTTGTAATCATCTCAGTGGCCCCTCCCTCCCTAGATAACGTGTGTAACTTACTAATCTTTGGTTTGACATCGATGATCTTTTCTTTTTTTTCCACCTTTTCTCTCTCATCCTCGCGACTGACCCTTTAAATTTTCAAAGCAACCCTTCAATTTGTTTTTCCTTCAAATTTGATCTATGTTCTTTTGATTACTATTTATTTATTTGAAATAATTTACTAAATTTAATTTTTCATATCTATCGATTTTAGCCTCATTCTTTTGATTGTTATTTGTTTTATTTGAAATAATTTTTAAGATTGAACTCTTTTTTTACGATTTCATCCTTTTTTGGTTTTTTTTCCTATTAGATTTGATCTTTATTCTTTTAGGTGCTATTTTTTTTACTTTGGTAAATTTTTTAAATTGATTTTTTTTCGATTTTATCCTTTAACATTATATTGGTTGGCAATTAAGCTTTTTGATTGAGCCTCGGTATAGAAATTCACAGGTTACGAGTTTGGGAGGTTAGCCTAGGCTTAAGATATTTTTCTAGGTTTGCTTGGTTTTTTTCTCCTTTTTTTAAGCTCATATTTTTTCAATTTCATCATTTATCATTTATTTAATTGGAGATTAGGCCCTGTTATTTTTTTTCTTTCTATAGGATTTTTCACTAACTTTAAAAATGACTAGGGTTATCTCGAGTTTTTTTTTTTATTTCTTGTTCTTTGTTAAATTTAGCTTTTTTTTAATATAAGTTTTTTTTAATTAAACTATAATAATTTATTGAGTGGTCAAGGATCTCATCATGATATTCACATTTCTCATTTAGACTACACCAGATAGGGAATATTAGTTGTATGGGATCTGATGGAGTTAAGGTAATACACCTGGTGTTTAGAAGATATTGGTGAATATTTTTGAATGGTAAAAGTATATCAGTTTTTTGACAAATGTGCGAAAGCAGTTGGTGATGTAAAAATAGACAAATATCCGAGATGGATGAATGGGATGTTAAGGTATGAAATGATTTTGATATATATTTTCTAAATGGAATCCTCCTTTTGGTTCATCCTTTATCATAACATTGAAACTTATTACCAGACTCCTTATCCTTTCCATTTTCAAACCTTACTCAACTCTTTTAAAATGTAATGAAAGTGATAATGAGTACCTTTTATTTTTCACAAATAAATGAATTTGCTATTTTGCACAACCTTGAAGCATATAACCTAACCGACTCATCCATATTCTTTAAAGGTTAAATCTAGTTGGAGCCTCTTTCAAGCCATGCCCAAATTGTTTTAAGAAGGTGCCAACCATATTTCAAAGTCGATCAATCTTTCATACCTATGACAAATCAAAAGGCTCGAATTATTCTTGTCATTTTCTTCTTGGATGATATTCAGGCTAAAACAAAAATGAGGATGTTTGATGTATCTGGTTTGCGGAAAATTATAGTGAATTTTGAGGCAAGACATCATGAATCTTTTTATGAGCACGGGGCGTTGAATACAATAATTTGCAAACTTTGATAAACCAAATAAGTATCGGAAACAATCTTTTGATGAAGGTGTGAAAATGGACAAAATGGCATATTTATAGCAATCGTTTTAGTATTGGCTTCCATGTGGGGGGGCTTCCTTTCAGAGTGAATGGTTTGTTTTATCATATCAGTTAACTGAGTCATCTCCTTTCTCGGGAAATTATCTAGTTTTTGTTCAGGCTGGACTCTCATATTTACTTCTTATAGATCTTGCTAAGGGTTGGCTTCTAGGGATAGGCCTATATTTTTTTCTGCAAATGAAAGACATGTGATGTTGCCAAGCTAATAAATACGATACACATGTGAAGAAAAAAAAAGTAAATTGAAAATGAGTTCGCCCTTTAAGGGGTTGCAATGGTCATTACCTAGTGTTTTATTACACCGACAAGGGAATTCATATTCATCTCAATTAATTTGTAATAAATCAAACTCTTGTATAATCTATGTGACAACTATTTACCACCCAAAAAGTCTTGGAATTCAGGATGCTACATGTTGGGCTTTCCTTTACACAATTTACTTTTAACACATATTACATAGGGATAGGTTCTAATTTTTAAGTGAACATGGGTAGGTTTTCTACCTAGTTTCAAAAGGAGTTTCAGAGCTTCCTAGTGATCGTCTTCCTAAGAACAGTATGGGAGTGTTGTGAGGAATGACTAAAGTATGTATATCCACCATTACCAAGTAGGCACTCAGATATAAATTATTTTGTCACGCATTTATAGGGCAAACCGTTAATCTCCCACCTTACCTAGAAGTTTATGAGTGCTTTCAAAAATTAAAGCAGGTGATGTATGAAGAAATTAACTATACAATAAACAAATGTATGTGCAATATAAAAATAAAGCATAAAATAATGCAAGTTGAAAATAAAAATGATAGGCAAAAGCAGTAAAAATTTAAAGCATAAAAGGATGCATATGAATAAAAAAAAAATACAGACTAACAAATATAAAACGCAACAATCAAACAAACAAACAAACAAAGCATAGTCCACTCTTCCCTAATGGAGTCGTCATTATGACGCACGTGTACGGCGTCGTGATGATCGTCCTTCCAAGTTGGGATCTCTTTGGTAATGGGAGAAAGAACAAGGAATTCTTGTTTCTTATTACTAAGGCCTACTCATTCTAGAGTCAACATATTTTTTTATTTTTTCTTTTAATATCAGGAATATATCTTACGTATAATTTCATAATCCTTGACAGTGGGACAAACAAAATGATTTTTTTGGTATTTTTAAAATGGAGATCAGGTTCTTATGGCTTTAATAAACTGGTTACTAAATTCAAAAATATATGTAAAAATAAAGGGACTATTTTTGTGATGTTTTAATGTGCTAAAATATCCAAATATCATTTACTTTTTAGAGTTGGCCATAAGCAATTTAAAATAAAGTTGTATTTTTTAAAGAAAGATTTTTTTGTTGTTATTTTTGTAAAAGGGAACCAATTTGTTTAATATTGAAAAGGCACATCACATGTAGGTCATAATTCCAAATATTAAATATATGAGGGCTGAAAAAAGTGGGGAATTCAAAATTAATTGCAAAAACAATATTTTAAAAATAAAAAATTATCAAAAAATTGACAAAGACCGTGTTAGACAAGATGCAAATAAAATGTTTCCATCAAGGCTATTGTATCCACGATATCTATTAAAGTCAAATTATCGCTCATCAACTCAAACCCAAACAATGTTAAACATCCACACAAATCTTATTAATTTCATGAACTTATAAATATTTAATTTACAATCACAATCCTAAAAATAAACTCATAATTCAATGCAAATTATCAAACCAAAAACACACATGAATTCAAATCAAATAATATCCAAACAGTCCAAAAATATACACAACAATAAACAATATGTCTCAAATCTCACAATGTCATAGCAATTTGTCCAAAATAGTTTGAGTTTATAGATTGACCTTTTGAGGTATTTGAAATGTCCATGATATACTGATATCGTCACTGGAAGACTGCTAGAATAATGGCAGTGTGTATACCACGCACCACCAACACTTCTAAAACATAGGTCCATGTGTCGCCGCTGCTGGAAGGGAGCAGGCTAGTGGATCTGATGCTCCTTCATCTCATCTTTGCTCTTATATCGGTGGTGCTCCTTCATGCTCTTTGAGGAAAGAGATCTACCCTTCCAAAGTTTTGGTCGTCTTTTCCTTTTTTTTTCTCTCGCAATTGTTTCTCCTCCCTGGTTCTCCCTTACCATGATTGTTTCTAACAATGTCTCTTACTGTTTCTAGGTCATCGATGAAGGGTGGTTGTCGTCAAGAGACATGAAAAAGTAAAGGTTGAAGTAGGTTTTGTTACTGTTAATGGTAGTTACGAGGACACAATAGAGATGGAAAGAAAGGGAGACTGTGAGGGGGCTTTTTTCAGTGCTGGATGACTTTATGGTTAAGAGGGAGACCGAGATGGTGGTTAGCAATGGTGTTATCGGGTTAAAGAAAAACATTTTGAGATTATTGGTGATGGAGTTTGATTGTAGCGACTTGGAAGAGGACAGAGAACGAGTCTCAATGGCTCGTCCTTAAAAGATTTGGTGATGGTGGAAAGTGTAAAGTGGAGAAAGAGAGATAGAGGGTGGCATTAAAAGTAATGGGTAACGCTACTAGTAAGAGAGAAAGGTGGTTATCGATAGTGGTTTGTTTGGTTATAGAGGCTGGTGGTGAGGATAAAGGTATGGACTATTTTTATGAAGGAAGGCTGGTAGATGAAGGCAGTCAATCGTGCTACATGTGAGGATGATGAGGGTGGTGAGGATGATGATTGAGGTTGTTATAGATGATGTTAGTTGTGGTCGCTGGCGAGGACCTGGTCTGATGGGTTTGGTGAGAAAGGGAAGAGGATCATGCTTGTAATGCTGGTGGAAAGGCAACCAGTGGTTTGGATTGGTTTAAGAGGGAAGGAGAATTAGTTACTCGGGTGTTTTATTTTATTTTTTAAAACTTCTCTTCACAAAGGATCACAAGTTCTTTGTTTTCTTTTCATAAAGAAGGATAAATCTTTAGTATGTTGTTGAATGTATGGGAGGGGATTAAGTACAATTGTTTGTTTTATGGTTGAGTGACTGTTGGATTGTTCTTTTTGTGGGAAAAGGGAGGCTAGGTTTTTTTTAGTGTGTGGGTGCTAGGTGTGTGTGACTTGGTAGGTGGGACAGTGTTTTGGTGTAGGTTTTTGTTTTAACTAATTATCTCCTAAAAGTCTTCCCTTATTTCTTGTGTGGTACAACTACCTATTTATAGAAAAAACAAACCTGTCCTTTTCCTTCTAATTACTTGGACCCCAAGCAACTAAGATAACTTTGATCTCTCATTTTTCTTTTTCTTTTTTGCACTTTTGGTCTCCTTGTCCAAATATTTTTTGTTTTTATTTTTCTTATTTTTTTTTATTTTGATATTATTGAAAAACCAACATCAACGTAATAAAATTGATCAATGATTTTGAAATTAACGCATTCAAAAACCAAATGTGTTGAAAGTAATTTTTTGAATTTTTAATTATTTTGAAAGACGTTGAAAATGCCAAAAATAACGCAATTACATCAAAATATATTTTTGAAATTTTTTATTATTGTTTGCTATTTTTTGGATTTTTCAAAAAAGCAAAGAAAAGGCGTTCAAAAATTAGGTTATGATAAGCTTTTTCAAAACTTTTGTGTATATATATGGTGGTCGAAACTCAAAAAAGACAATGACAAAAAAACATGATAATTTTTTTATGATTTCAAGAAAACCTAATCAATTAAATCTAAAATATCCTAAATCAATATTTATCTCCAAAAAATCCCTAAGAATGAAGATATATTTTAGATTTAAAGCAAGTGGGTGAACTCAATGTTTCTTTGAATCAAGATTTGCAACAAACCTTAAAATTTTCTTTTCTTGTGATTTTTTTTTCTTTTTTTATATGATTTTATTTAATCATGATCACAAATAATTTTTAAAAAAAAAAACATTGATGTCGCAACTAGTGTTCAAAGAAGATAAAAAAAAAAAAAAAAAAAAAACCTCAACAATAATGGAGTATAAGCTAAGTTAGAGCCTTACTCTAATACTAGCTAATGTGAAACCCGTGAATATAAAGATCAAAAAACCAATAGACAAATCTACTCTTCCCAAGAAAGCTAAGATCATATTTGTAATTGAGTTTGACATAATGATAATTTGTATTAAGCCACTAAGACTATATGTATGAGCAAAACCTCACACACAATAATAATTGCTGAAATCAAAGTCTATCCCCCTAAAAAGCTTAAATAAAAGTTAAATAATTATATTTATAATAGGTAAAACTTTCTAAATATTGATGGAAAAATAATAAAAGAGTTCTAAATAAAATAAAATAATCCTAAATCAACTAGGAAATTAATACAATTCTCGCACACTAGCTTTTGGACCTTATTTCAAAGCCTTTATGATGTTTGATTGCCATGATATTTTAAATTAATATATAATAAGACTTCTAGAAATGTCAGGTAAAATTTCATCCTGATCCAATAGTCGAATAAAAAACTATGCTTATTAGAGTAAAATTATGCATTAAAAAAGCCTTTAATTGCCAAAAATAATTAGCTCATGAAGTAGTAGATGTATCAGGCCTCTCTTATGCATGAATTAAATTGAATAAGTTAGGTCTTATTGCATTAGTGTCAACCCATCACTGCTCAGGATTTTGTATCATGTTTATTTAAAAAACATCGAACATGTTCATTTATGAAACTTCATTAGCAAGGTTATCAACCTTGTTAATATTGGCTTCAGTGATCATTCTTTTTCTTGAATTACTTTGTTAAGCCATAAATTTGCAACCATTGGCTTGGTACCTTCTCTTGTTGCATCATTTACTATTAAACATGTTTAGCGATATTTTTCTCTTTCACAACAAATTTTGCCTTAGACCCTAGACTAGAAGAGTTAGCTCCTCTTTTGAATAATTTATTTTTCTTTTCTAATCTTAGTCTCAAAATGAGGTCTTCAACCCCCATTTCTTTGCTTTTATACATATGGTAATTCTTGAAATCTTTTAAAAATAGTGGCAATTCTTCAATAATTGCAGCCACTTGGAACGTTCACTTTTAACCATATATTTACCATAACTATCATGTTAGGTGAGTTGAAACTCTGAAACTTGACTCAAAACAATCTTTAAGCAACCATCTTGAATCTAAAAAATTTCCATTTATAAACTTTTTCATAGCAGCAATTCCAACCTTAAATGTTTTGTCCAAAACTTTCCAAAGTGCCTTTGCACTCTTGATTGAATTATACGCATCATATTATGTACTAGCTATGTAACATGCGCATCACCATGGGTTATAATTTTTTAAAAAAAAAAATATCGAGTATACAGGCTACTTCAATGTGTTTTCTTACAATATAAAAAATTTAAAGTGTAAATTGAAAAGTTTATGTAAGCATCTAATTAAATAAATTGATAGCTATTTTTTTGAATAAACAAAAAAAATCATTAACAATAAAAAAAAATTAAAAGATAAATATAGATCAAGATATTCAATCATATAAAATGAAACACTCACAAGATTGTGTTTGCTAAACTTGTTTATTTAAATCAATGAAAAATAAATCTACACCCTAAGAAACCAATGACTTAAGATAAATACAAATCAAACTGACTGAATAAACTCACACCAAAAAATATTACGCAGGGTCGAATACGTTAGCAATATTATTTTAAAATGAATATTTTTTATTTTCAAAAATAAATTTAATTTGTATAAAAACTAAAAAATATATATAAATGAAAAAAGGCATGGAAAACGCGTGACTTGAGTCACAAGATTGAGATAAACCAATAGAAAAAAATTGAAGATAATCACAAAACCAATACTAAAAAAAAAAACTAATGTAGAACAATAAGATCATACAAAGTTGAATCCCCAACAATCAAATGTCAAAAGATGAAACCAGAAAAAAACAATCAATTACACAAAAAGATCTAAAACCATTAGGGTGAAAAAAAATATTAATTAGGGGGATAAAAATTTTCAATTGGAGGGTTAAATTGAATTGAAAAATAGCTATAATAAAAGGAAAAAAAATAAAAAATAATGGTCAAACTAAAAAAAAACAAAAAAAATTGATTGAATGATGAAATTGAAAGATAAAAAAATTTCAACAACAGCGCCAAAAAAAATATCGAAATGAAAAACAAAACATATGAGAATTAAGGATGGTAATTTAATTTGAACCCGAAGGATAATGGATAGAGTATGAATATTATCAAACCCGACCCAAAACTCGCCCCAGCCTAACCCGAAACCTACCCGAACCTAACCTGAAATATATATTTATATTATATAAATATACTTATAGAACATTTAGTTTTGTTTTTAATACAATATAATATATACATACCTTAATATTGATATAAAATACACATATGAACAATATTTAGAATTTTATCATTTAATATAAATAAAATAGTTAATATATATATATTAACTATTTTTTTATTACATAATAAATGATAGTAGATAATACATACTCATTGGATACCTGAAACTCGATGGATAGTTTATGGATATCTAAATTTCTTACTCGATGGATAATGGGTAAGGTATAGATATCAAGAAATCCAACCCGTGGGTGCCTATTGCTATCTAAATTGAAGAAAAAAAAACTTCTATAAAAGAAATTAGAACTAAATAAGAAATTAAAAGAGTGAAGACTAAAATTAAAAAAAAAAAAACATATGGGAAATTGTGATTAAAGGATTAAAATGAAAAGAAAAAAACTTCTACAAATAGACTAAAAAGGAAATAAGAAATTAAAAGAATAAGGACTAAAATCGAAAAGTAAAAAACAAAAAGGACAACTATATACATTACCTATTAGGAGAGAGAAAATAAAAGGGGGAAATCAAACGACCACTAGTGACAATCCGATCACCTTTAGACACCATGTGCCACTCCAAATTAAAGAGGACATGGTGGCGCGTCCAGAGAAACAGTGGAGGGCTATTTTTGGCCACTAGGTGGCGTTACACGTGTTGTCTAAATGGCGTGCGTGCCACTACTCGCTAGCGCATTTTAAGCAAGCGCCAACAGCTTTTCTCTTTAAATAATAGGACTCAATTATCCATCTATAAGGATTGAACCTAAACTCTAGATAATGAGGAAATTTAGAATTTAAATCATGTGACTTTTGAGCCGGAAATCTATTAAGGTATTGTTTAAAGAAATTGATTAGATTCTTCATTTCATAGATTGAAAGAAATAATTATTTATGGCTTAGACCTAAGATCAAATTTTAGTTGACAAAAATTATATTTTGTAGCCCAAAATATTATTTTACAATAAACTTTAACTCAAACTCGATCCTCAAGAACGAGCTGACACACGCGTGTATATGGATTTAAGTTTAAAACCTACTTTATTTAGAATTTATTCCCTCTTAAAGCTTTGTTGTCTTTTAATAAATTTAACTTATCAACTTTCTATTTTATAAAAACCAAAAAAAAATTTCTATGTGAAATAGAATTTTTTTAAAGAGTTTTTGGTTTCACTAAAATTATGTAAATCAAGAATTCTTTGAGATTAATATTTTATTTACTCATAATTTATTTAAAACATATTGATGTTTCATATTAAAAATTAAATTCTAACAAAATTTGTATAATAAAAATAAAAGAACCTCAATTTTTTAATTTAATCTCAAATATACTCTTTAAGCATGCCCTTATACAAAATTTCCAACAATTCTAAATTCAATTGAAAGTAAGAAAGACAACATCAATGTAATGTTGAAATTGTTTTACATATATATAAAAAAACAAAAAAAAACAAAAAAAAAAAACAAAGAAAGAAATGGAGCTGATCAGTATGAATAACCAATTGTTTGCATAAGAGAAATGTTAAATATGCATCCAACTCGCATACAAAATACAAAAAGAGTAAATAGATAAACAATATATCTAAAGAAAGATAA
>Ga0325404_1002945_pt1 | contig 18160 bp, 10 predicted proteins | sample PopdelMetagenome_18_FD_205664 | JGI IMG/M metagenome (GOLD analysis project Ga0325404, IMG submission 205664) | Populus deltoides microbial communities from Bellville, Georgia, United States - Xylem-Control-R1 | ecosystem: Host-associated > Plants > Phyllosphere > Stem > Wood/Secondary xylem... | reverse complement strand
AGTACTAAACTAGTTTCCTCGTAATGGTGTTCAAGCTAAAGTTCAATTAAAAGCATAGAAGTGATGTTACCTCTGGCAATTTTGCCAGGCAGTGATCAGGTCCAAAAGCCTGAGATTTAATGTTTTGCCACTTGCGAACTATATCCTCTGCTAACCTTGCATCCATTCTGGGTAATTCCTCGGAAATTTGTTCATCTACTGCTGAATCTGCACAGTTGAAACTCCATTACAAGCAAAAACTTAAGTTTCTTGCTAGAAGTATACATGAGGAATGGAGTAGCTTTAAGTAATGTTGTCGTGTGTAACATAGACCTATAGCTACATTGGTGCAGAAAAATGACCAAATTGAAATTTTAGATGGAAAATTTTTTAAGTGGTGAATAAAAAAATGACTGGCTAAAGTTGTAAAAAAAAAAAATTGCATCGCTACAGAAAATGATTTTAGTTTAACTTGAGATTTTGTCTGGTTTGAGGTATATGGTAAAAGTAAAATAAAATCATACTCAAATTGATGGTGTCAGATGCCATTGCCGAACCAATTTCTTTCTGTCGAATGAAGGAGCCAGTCCTAGGAGGAAAATACTTCAGCCCAGCTAAAGTCAGCAGTCCAATAGCCACACCAGCACACATGATTTTGATACTGGCATCTTTTATTTTTTCAGTAATTAATTCTTCTTCAGGTACTTCATCAGAATATATTTCTTCAGGATTCTCTAGACCAAGACTTTCAAAAGGCTTTTCCGTTTCTACAGCAGAAAGGACAGAATTGATCCCATCATTTTCATGGAATTCTGCACCCATGTCCTTGTGCCCAAGAGGAAACACCTTCTGCAATGCCTGAATTGCACTAGCCTTCACATGATCAATAACAGCAGTAGCCTCAGCCCCAATTCTCACTATGGCTGCTGCTGCAGCCAATGGTGAACGGCCACCTCCTTCCTGCCTTTCTAGGTATCTCAAGACAGTGGGGTCATCATAATAATCTCCAAGCTTGAATTCTATGTCTTTGGTGTCCCTAAATCTAGGAAATACCACCTCCATCAACCATGTCTCCAACAATTTACAAAGCCCAGGAAGATTGCTGTCATCATCATCCTTCGAATTTTCCATGATAAAATCAAAAATAGGTGGGTTTCTGTAAGGAGAGTTATCACTGTCTAAACCCAACCATTTACAACATTCATCAAGCTCGCCTACCAGCAGTGAACAAAGACCCCTCTCCAAACCAAAGTCAATATCACGGTTTTCCATGGAACCAAAGACAGGAACAAGACTCCCTTGATTTGTTACCTTAATCTGCTGAAGCTGTCCGAATAGGTTATCAGCATCTGTGATGAGATGAGGCTTTTTACCAATGAAAGCTTGGGCAACAAGGGCAAGTGCCACTCCATAAACTTCAAAATTTTGAGCCGGGATATTACTTGGCGTGGTGACGAACAGATCAACCTTTCACGAGGAGGGAATTTCAATAAGAATTGGGCAGGCATAAATAGGCAAAGGCAAATTTCATAACAATCATAATTTGTCCTACCTGCTCAGCTGCTGTCATACGTAAGAAGGCCTCATTCATGAAATCTTCCCGGGTAAATCCTCCAGCAACCGGTGCTGCTCCTCCTCCTCCAACAGCCCATAATGTGTTCCGCACTCCTTGGAGACCCTCCTCCCTTCTTGTTCGGTATTCTTCACTGAGGGGCAACGCAAGAAGTTCGAGGACAGATCTAGGGGTAATCTCTTCCAATGTCTCATCAATCTGTGCTTGTAAATCAGGTGCAAGGCTACTGGCACCTTCCTCCTACATGCACAGAATAAGTATTTTATCGAGAAGCAAATCAGGTGAGTGAGCGTCAACATCTGGTGATAAAATAATAATAATAATAAAAACATTTATTCTTGATAAATACTCACTAATGCTACCAATAAAAGAGAGAATGGGTCTTGAATCATAATTGTAACAAAACACTAAGCAAGAGCAATGTAGTACCTGCAGAAGCTTCAAAGCCCGCTCTAGCACCTCACGCCCTCTAATAAAATCTGGCGGATCCAACGCCATAGCATCCCTCGACATATCCACATACGCAAGCACCATTGCCAGCACCACATCTTGCTTAAACGACTTCGGCAATCTCTCCCTTAACAAACTCTCTCCAATTTGAAGCACCACCTCAGTCTCCCCTGCTTCTTGTAATACACACAATGCCCCCGGAACCTACAAATAAAAAAAAGTTCACCTTACAAACAATTCAATTACAATTTCTCTTTCAGTTCCCACACATTCTCTCAGATACCTTGTCCCAGGGAACTTGAGTGATGATGGTATCAGTCTCGTCATCGATAAGGCCTTGATTGTAATCTCTTCTAGAGGCAGGGTCAGCTAGGGTTTCACAGGCAGCTTGGAGAATTTGCCTGCGGCTAACCAAAGCGTCTTGACTGAAACCGTATTGTGGTGGTTTAGAAACCCTAGCTTCATAAGCTCTCTTTATTCCATCTCCAAGGAAATGTGTTTCAGCTCCTAAAACCTAAAAAAAACGTAGTAATTTGTTTCAGTCGAGGCCAAAATGGAGAGCATAGATAGGGAAATGAATTGAATTAAATAGTGTACTTACCTGGTAGAAGTGGAGAGGGATGGAGACATAGCGTTCGGGAGGTGAGAGGGGGGGAGGAGGAGCGAGAGTGGCGGTGGAAGAGGAAAGAGGGTGGTGGAGGAGGTCGGAGGAGGAGGTGTCGGTGGAGGTGAAGAATTGGAAATCACTGAGGAGGCGATCAGCCCATTTGCTGGCGGAGCAGGTGATTGTGGTACTTACTTTTGAGGGTTTTTTAAAAGGAGGAAATAGCTTGGGAGTGCAAACGCCAATGCCGACATGTCTCAAGGCTTCCATTGCAAGTCTTTTCTGTTTTGTGTGATTAAAACCTCAAACCATCGTCCTCTTGCTGAGGTTTTCAGTCTCTTCCCTTTCTTCACTGGCTAGTGATAATGCCGAGGACAAAATACAATGGGCCGTATTTAAAAAGGGTGTGCAAAGGAAGCACCTATTTGAATACAAGCCCGTTGACAAAAAGGCAGGAAAGGTTGAAGAGCCCAAAAAACTAAAAGGAAAACCTCAAATCTCAATTATTGTGTCATTTACATCCGCAATGTTTTCAATTTGATATTTTCTCCTACGTTCGTTGATTTCGTTTTATAAATTTTTTCTCTGAAATACATTGTTTTATTGCATAAAATATTCATATTATAATCCAATTGATAAATACATGAAAAATAACAGATATGGTTTTTCTTAAATTCCAGTTAAAAAGTTAAGATATCATAATAATACGAAAAATATCATCTTGGTTTCACTAGATATTATTTTAAAAACATGAACATTCAATTAATAAATATTTTATTTTTACACATAAAAAGCACCGCCAAAACTTTAGCTACAAAGAATGTCATAGATCATTAATATTAACTTTAAAAATCTCCCTCCACATGTTTTTCGCAATTTGATCGAGGAGGTGTCGACAATCCGTTGTAGTCTAGTTGGTCAGGATATTCGGCTCTCACCCGAAAGACCCGGGTTCAAGTCCCGGCAACGGAATTTAATTTTATTCATTTCCCCGTTGTTGTAATGGGCTTCTAGATAATTGAGGTTCTTGCAGGTGGCCAGCCCAAGCGTGCCAAGCCCTTCCAAAAACTTTTACTCCAAGCATAATTTTATTAAAAAAAAATAATAATTAAAAACAGAACGAATGAGGGGTTAGGTTGTGACCTGGTAAAGTTTTCTTTAAATCTTGGCTTAATGTCCCGAACCAATTCACTGCTGGTTTAGAGGATGTTTGGAAGTATGGGAAAGGTTATATTTTAAAGTCTTTTAAATTTATTAAAATAATATTTTTTATTTTTAAAAAGTTATTTTTAACATTAACACATATTTGAAAATACTAAAAAAAATATTAGTTTAAAAAATAAAAAAATATATTTTTTAAAACTGAAAAACAAATAGGTTTTACAACTATAGCACCAAGTTTCGTTGGTTTTTAAAGTAAAAGAAACAGAAAAAGGCGAAGCCATTGTCACCAAATCAACCTTCCTGCCAAAGCAAGTAATAGCTTACCCAACACTGAATTATTCAGTGGAATGAATATAAAGAAAACGGACCTGCAATGCCCATGGACCATGTCGATACAAGCTTCAAGTTGACTGCTCCATGGACCTCAGAGGGAAAAACACCTTAAGTTTCTGTCTCCCTGCTTCACTAAGCATGTTAGGAAAACTAGCAAATACTTTCCTAATTTTTAGATAATTACTGTTAATATATCTCGTCTGAGAATCCATGCATATGCAATTTCAATTTTATTATCATGCTTATGAATTTTAACAATTAAGTTGTGATTTTATATTTTGAATTCAATCCCAAAAAGATATATATATATATATATATAAAATTATTGATCACTTCAATTTTCAATTAGTGCGGATTCATTCAATAACTTTAAATCAACCTTATGAATGGGAACAAAACCTCAATAATTAATAATTTTAAGAATATAAATATTTAATGAGTAAAGATCTCAATTTTGCACTGACAAAAAACTTCCAGAATTTTAGTTTGTCTATAAGTAATGCAATGAGTGTAGTATATTATTAATAGAATTGAGACGCTCGTTGATGTCTCTCCGTTGTAGTCTAGTTGGTCAGGATATTCGGCTCTCACCCGAAAGACCCGGGTTCAAGTCCCGGCAACGGAATTTAATTTTATCCATTGCTCCATTTGTGAGTGTAGGGCCCGATCTGTATGTTTCTTTTGGGCTTCTAGAAAATTGAGTTTCGGTAGATGCCAAGGCCCATCAATGATTGGAGGTAACCTTCATTTTGATTTTTATATGCATTAATGTTTAACTTTTACCTTGTAAGGAAAAAAAAAAAACATTTATCTTTATATTTCAAAACTGGTTCTTCAAATTCTTTGAACGTCGCCGTAAAATAGCCGTAAAACACTAGTATTTTTCATCACTTTCCTTTGTTTTTTTTTCTAATTTTTCTTGCATGGTTTCCTCCTGGATCTCTACACACGAGATTATATCTCATGAAAATTTTTGAAAGCTTGAAAATATATAAAATAGGCTAGCATATTTTATTAGCCCCACAATATATATATATATATATATTGTGGGGCAACTGTAGTGGTTTGAATTACATAAGTAAAGATGTAGTTTTTTTCTTACAAGTAAAGTGTTTGGTCTCAAGTCATCGCACATTCACGAACCTTTGCCAAAAATTCAACTTCTACAGGAAATTATATTGGATTTGGATTTTTCTTCTTCTTCTAACTTTACCATGAATAATAAAGTGGGAGTCTCCTGTTTTTTTTTTTATATTTACAAAAAAAACTCCTTGCATTAATTTTTAATAAAAAAATGAATTGGCTATTGATCAATAACAAAGATCCTGCAAGGTACTAAATAATTATTTTTTATAAGGTTGTATATATGTTTACGTGAAAAAAATTATATAGAACTGTTGTTTCTATAACACTATTTAAAATCTCTAATCTTTGATGTAAAACTTAAGTGTAAATTTGGTAATTCAATATGAAGGAATATATCAAATATATATATTTTTAATTTTTTTTGTTTAATATCAGCATATTAAAATAATTGATAAACAATTAAAAACATATTATTTTAATATTTTTCTATATAGAAAGTAATTTAAAAAATGGATAGAAAAAAAAAACACTCCCTGAAAAATCTTCCGCATAGCGCGCGCAAACAAAAGATTCCTAGAACAGTGAAGCTGGAAAAGCGGGACACTGGATAGGAAGCAAGCGAGGGTTAGATCATGAATAGGAGGAGTGCTCAACCTTGTCACCCCAGCAATAGAAATTGTCAACATTCACACGACAAGTCAAGTATACAACAGTCATACGTCGTTGAAATAGAGACCAATTCAATTATATGGCTCTAGCGACCAGACCTGGTTTGAGCCCATCGTCGAATTGATGCCTAGAAATATGACTATCAGAGGTTAAATCATGCTTTCTCCAATCAATTTATTGTTTTCGTCTTCTTCCTTCCTGTGAGATGGGATGTAACAAATCCTGTTTTGTTCAGGTAGTTTAGAAAAACTGTTTATATGATGAATAATTAGTTAACTTTTTAGTTGTAGTTTTTTCTAGTTATAATGGTTGTTGGATGCCTTTTTGTGTTCGAAAAATTAAGGTGGCCGGTAATCAGTGATGTAAGAAAAGGTCGAAGGTTTTTGAATTTTTTTATAATTAAATAAATATATTTTTAAAGAGAAATTGTATTGATATTTTAAAATTATCTTTTAAATACATTTTTTTAACTGAATTGTCACCTTGACTTGACACTTTTAAATATAGACACGGGGAAGTAATACATGAATGCAAATCATTTTTTTTGCTATTCTTTTTGCCAATGGGATGCAATAAATCCATGTTAAAATTATCTTTTTGTTAGGAATAATTAACGTTTATTTATGTAATCTAATCCTTAATCTCCCAGAATCCATGTTCAGAGCATCACTCAGTTACAGCATAATTAGCATTCATTTATTATTATCATCATCATTATCTTGAGCTTATCATTTATTTATTTATTCATGTAATCTAATTCTTAAACTTCTTCCAACATGCCATTAGATCGAGCAATGTGGCCTGTCTATTTGGCCCATTTCCCCCACGTTCTGTTGCCAAATTGGCAACACCAACACCCCAAGTTTTCTGTATCAGCTAATGGCATGATGCCATGTAATCGAACAATTCATCAACTCATTCACTCAAATAGGTCACCATTCCTCCTGCCAGGGTGGTGCTATCAAACCCCTCGTGATAAGAGTCCACAAGCAAATCAATGATCAACCCCATGAGAACTGAGAAGTAGCTGAAGTGCAAAAAAGTCTCCTCAGTTAATAACCCTAATTCTTTAAAAAGGGCATGCACCTTTTTGGGAAGAGAGAATGTAGCAAAAGAAAAAGAAACCAAAGCAAAGCAATTATATATGGCTTCGTTTCTGTCCTCCACTCTTTCCAGCCCCTCTCTCCTTGGACACACGCTCCTCCTCCTCCTCCTCCTCCTCCTACTCCGTCGCCCCCGCTAGCAACCTAACCACCACTTTCCATTTCCATTTTCAGCTTCAACTACCAAAACCCTTTTTGTTTCTCTATCTTGTAATGTCAAGAACAACGGCTATTTCTCTCCTCGTCATTTTTGCAACCGTAATAACTTGCTGTCAGAGCGACGTCGTTACATTGCCCGAGGAGATCCAAGCTTTGACGTCTTTCAAGCTAAATCTCAATGATCCACTAGGAGCACTAGACGGCTGGGATGCATCCACGCCATCAGCTCCCTGTGACTGGCGTGGCATTGTCTGTTACAATAACCGAGTTCATGAACTCCGGTTACCTCGTTTACACCTCAGTGGCCAGCTCAGTGACCAGCTCTCTAACTTACGCCAGTTGCGTAAGTTAAGTCTCCACTCTAACAACTTCAATGGCTCCATCCCTCCTTCACTCTCTCAATGCTCTCTCTTACGCGCCGTTTACTTACAGTATAACTCACTCTCCGGTAACCTTCCGTCAACCATCGTTAACCTCACTAACCTTCAAGTCCTCAACGTTGCTCACAACTTCCTTAACGGAAAAATCTCTGGTGACATTTCATTCTCTCTCCGTTACCTCGATGTCTCATCAAATTCGCTCTCTGGTGAGATACCGGGGAACTTCTCACCAAAATCTCAGCTTCAACTAATCAATTTATCGTACAATAAATTCTCCGGTGAAATTCCGGCGAGAATTGGGCAACTTCAAGAGCTTGAGTACTTATGGCTGGATTCTAATCAGTTGCACGGTACTTTACCATCAGCAGTAGCAAATTGTTCATCACTTATTCATTTAAGCACTGGAGATAATTCACTTAAAGGAATGGTACCGGCAAGTATTGGTTCAATTCCTAAACTTGAAGTGCTTTCTTTATCGCGGAATGAACTCTCCGGTACGATTCCGGCAAGTATTATCTGTGGAGTTTCGCTGAGGATTGTGAAGCTTGGATTTAATGCATTCACGGGAATTGATCCGCCGTCAAATGGAAGTTGTTTTAGTAATTTGGAGGTTTTAGATATTCACGAGAATCACATTACAGGCGTCTTTCCGTCTTGGTTGACTGGTTTGACTACGGTTAGAGTTGTTGATTTTTCGACAAATTTCTTTTCAGGGAGTTTGCCGGGTGGTATCGGTAATCTTTTGAGGTTAGAGGAGATTAGAGTGGCTAATAATTCATTAACAGGTGATATTCCGAATAACATTGTAAAATGTAGTTCTTTACAAGTTCTTGATCTTGAAGGGAATCGGTTTGATGGTCAGATTCCTTTGTTTTTGAGTGAATTAAGGAGGTTGAAGCTGTTATCTTTAGGAGGGAATTTGTTTTCCGGTTCGATTCCTGCGAGTCTTGGTGGTCTTTTCGAGCTTGAAACGTTGAAATTGGAGAGTAATAATTTGAGTGGAAATCTGCCTGAGGAGATAATGAAGTTGACTAATTTGAGCACTTTGAGTTTGAGTTGTAATAAGTTGTATGGGGAGATTCCTTACAGTATAGGAGAGTTGAAGGGTTTGATGGTTTTGAACCTGAGTGGTTGTGGGTTTTCGGGGAGGATTCCGGGTAGTATTGGGAGTTTGTTGAAGCTTACAACTTTGGATTTGAGCAAGCAGAATTTGTCAGGTGAGTTGCCGATTGAGATTTTTGGGTTGCCAAGTTTGCAAGTTGTTGCTTTGGAAGAGAATAAGTTATCCGGGGTTGTTCCTGAAGGTTTTAGCAGCTTGGTTGGTCTACAGTACTTGAATCTCACATCTAATTTTTTCACTGGCGAGATTCCAGCAAATTATGGATTTCTTACGTCATTGGTTGCTCTTTCATTGTCTCGGAATTATATTTCGGGGATGATCCCAGCTGAGCTCGGTAACTGTTCAAGTCTTGAAGTGCTCGAACTGCGTTTTAATCATTTGAGGGGCAGCATTCCAGGTGATATCTCTCGCTTGTCTCGTTTAAAGAGGCTTGATTTGGGTGAGGATGCTTTAACTGGTGAAATCCCAGAGGATATTCATAAATGTTCCTCTTTGAGTTCTCTGTTGTTGGATGTTAATCACCTTTCAGGCCGTATACCGGAGTCCTTGTCAAAATTATCAAACCTCGCAGTTTTGAGTCTTTCCTCCAACAGCTTGAATGGGACTATTCCTGCAAATCTTTCTCACATCCCTAGCTTGAGTTACTTGAATTTATCAAGGAACAATCTTGAAGGAGAGATTCCAAGGTTGCTGGGTTCTCGGTTCAATGATCCTTCTGTGTTTGCTATGAATCGGGAATTATGCGGGAAGCCACTGGATAGAGAATGTGCAAATGTTAGGAACAGAAAGAGGAAGAAGTTGATTCTATTCATTGGCGTGCCTATAGCTGCAACCGTCCTTTTAGCACTGTGTTGCTGTGCATACATTTACAGTCTTTTACGCTGGCGCAAGAGGCTTAGAGATGGGGTAACTGGTGAAAAGAAGCGAAGCCCAGCAAGTGCAAGTTCAGGGGCAGACAGAAGTCGTGGCAGCGGAGAAAATGGAGGGCCAAAACTTGTGATGTTCAATAACAAGATAACATATGCAGAGACATTGGAGGCAACCAGACAATTTGATGAGGACAATGTGTTAAGCAGGGGAAGATATGGACTTGTGTTCAAGGCTTCATATCAAGATGGAATGGTGCTCTCGGTCCGTCGCCTCCCAGATGGATCAATCAGCGAAGGCAACTTTCGTAAAGAAGCAGAGTCATTAGACAAGGTGAAGCATCGGAACCTAACAGTTTTACGTGGCTACTATGCAGGACCACCTGATGTAAGGCTACTTGTCTATGATTACATGCCAAATGGAAACCTGGCCACTCTCCTTCAAGAAGCCTCACACCAAGACGGGCATGTTCTAAACTGGCCAATGCGTCATTTAATTGCTCTCGGCATTGCTCGTGGACTAGCTTTCTTGCATTCACTCTCTTTGGTTCATGGTGATCTCAAGCCACAAAATGTCCTTTTTGACGCTGATTTTGAAGCACATTTATCTGAATTTGGGCTCGATAAATTAACCACAGCAACACCAGCAGAAGCCTCCTCATCTTCCACCCCAGCTGGCTCACTAGGCTATATATCACCAGAAGTAGCATTAACAGGACAGCCAACAAAGGAAGCTGATGTGTACAGTTTTGGGATTGTATTGTTAGAAATTCTAACAGGAAGGAAACCAGTTATGTTCACACAAGATGAAGACATCGTCAAGTGGGTGAAAAAGCAATTGCAAAGAGGCCAAATATCAGAACTGCTCGAACCCGGATTGCTTGAGTTGGACCCCGAGTCATCAGAATGGGAAGAGTTCTTGTTGGGAATCAAAGTTGGTCTTCTTTGCACAGCACCTGATCCACTTGATAGACCATCAATGGCTGATATTGTGTTCATGCTTGAAGGTTGTAGGGCGGGACCAGATATTCCATCCTCAGCCGATCCCACCTCACTACCTTCTCCAACTTGAAGAAAAACATTTCATTTTCCCTTTGTATTTTACTTCCAGAAAGAAGGCATTCTTCATCAGTACTCAGCACCACTCCATTTTTTTCATGTTAATCAATTAGTATGATCTAATTTAATTTATCACCCTCTAATCCAAGAGGGTGTCTTTGTTTATTCTTTGACTATTCACTATTCCTCAATTTCCTCCGATCTGCGCATAACTTTGACCCCACGGCGCCGTTGAAGAAAGTTTGTCAAGGTCCACTCAAGTTCCATATCCATGGTCAAAATAATTTTCCGTGATTCCATAGCGAAGGACCCATCGCCTGAATTCCCGCCATATGACACGTGGCAAGCAATGGGGCTAATGGAAAGTAGCCGTTAATGGGAATGGTAACACCCAGGTGTCTTTATCGGAAACGAGAAATGGAGGGCGTCAGGATCCGTGAATCTCTGACAGTTTTTAAAAAGGCCGACTAGTTGGCCAGTGAGATATTTAAGTCGTTGCCACGTTGGATTTTAAAGTTTTGACCAGCACGTGGTCCCCTGACTGACTCCAGTGGCTTAATTTCACATACGGTCCTTCAACTTTGTAATTTATTCAGTCGAATTAACCTTCACGTTCTAAAGAATAGTTTCCATTAAAAAAATTAAAAAATAATTCTGTTTCTACAACGTATTTGGATAGAAATTTCAATTTTCTTTCAAGTGACAATGGAGAGTATGGAATTATAAAATTCAACACAAAGGATTTGATTTGATTAAATGGGAAAAGTAAAGGGACCTCACAAGAAATTTAGCCCCAGGTCCTGTCTTGTGGTTTTCTGTAGAGCAATAATATGGTGGCACGAAAGTTGTATGGTTTCTGGCAACTCAGTCACGAACACTGTCATAATGTAAATTTATACTGTATTTCTACGCATCCATCGTTTAAATAGAGTGGTAGGGTGTCTTGTGACAAGTTTCTCAGAGTTCAGAGAGAACCACTATCAATCAATGGGGTCATGACAGCAGAGGACAAAAGTAGCAGTGCTTAACTGCAGGAAGTGTCATTGTCGAATTTTACTTCAAATTTTTTTCTCATCTCTCACTTTCATCCCTCAATTTTACCGCGCTCCAGGCTAAAATGCTTAGCTTTGGCTCGCCTTTACTGTACTCTGCGTTGTCGTCAACGAAGGGTATTTTGCTTTAACCCGTAGAGGATAGTTAACGCAGTAAAAAGGGTTCTGACACCATTGCAATGGACCTACCAGGAAAATATTCAATTCTTATTACAATGCTGCAGTTCTTTCATGTGAAATCAGTGAGCTGGGCCTGTATTCTCTATGAAGGTGATATTTTCGTTGTAAGAACTTGATAGTTTATGAAGGTCATGTTTTTGTTGTTGTAAGGACTTGGAAGTTGATTGTATAATAATTGTGTTTTTAAAGTATTTTTTATTTAAAAATATATTCAAATAATATTTTTTATTTTTTTAAATTTATTTTTTATATTAACACATTAAAAAATCTGGAAATATAAAAAATTCAATTTAAACTAAAAAAATTAAAATATATATTTTTTAAAATAAAAAAATAATAATGTTAACAGCATGGCCTCGTTCTTTGGCTGCTCGTGTTGGGGGCGAGTGCTCTTTAAAACAAAAAAAAAAGGAATTATTAGGTAAAAATTAAAGTTTTTAAAATATTTTTAGGTTAGTTTTGATAATATTCAGGACAAAATCCGGATTAGTCAAATTACACAAATGATATATATTTTTTTAATTTTTTTATTTATAAATTTCAAAACTAATGAGCTTGTAATTTTTCTTAGCCTTATTTTGCACAAATAATCTTTTAATATTTTATATTTTAGATGAAAGAATAATGGGTAATTAGTGAAAAAAATTCACCAATAAAAAAAATCACTTTCTACTGTATTAAACTAAAACTTTTTGTAATTTAATACCAATATATTTTTTTTCTTCTAATCCTTCCTTTCCCACTCTTATATATCTAAATAGAAAAAAAGTTCATAATACCTTTTCTTTTCTTGACCTGCCTTTACCTTTTAGATGCCAAAGCAATACGCGGTACAATCATTATGACCAGTCAATCAGTTCTTAACAAGAACAATACCTATCATCTACAGTGACTTGAAATAATGATCACTTTACTTTTTTTAAAAAAAGAAATATAAGATGTTTATATTTACGTAATTAAATTACAAAAATAAAAAAATTAAACCGAAGTAACCCTCACGGAAGAAAAATAAATTAATAAGCCACGCCATGAACTTAAAAGTATTAAATTAATTTTTTTTAGTGTTTTTTAATATAATAACTTTAAAAAAATAATTTATATTTCAATATTAAATATAAGACCCGATCATTTATTCTATTTTTGCCATTTCAAATGTATATCAATCACATTTAAAAATTAGAATTTAAAATCCGATCCTAGTTAAATTAAACAAAATATTTACTTCACAAATTAGTTAAATCTAGTTCAAATCCAGCTGCGTAAAAAAAAAAATCTCAAATCAGATTTTATAAAATATGATATCAACCAAGCCCTTCATCCGCACGTAATTAATTATCACACTATAAAATTGCCAAAATGCACCCTATAGCGCATCCCTTTCATAAACAAACATTTTCCTATTTTCAGTATGATTAATGTAGAAATTTTTTCATGGGTCGAGGAAACCACGTACTGTTTGACGACCATTTTTGAAAGTTTCAACTTCCGGAGCTCATTTTCAATAAATACAGCTGCATCCAGCACAACTCAAGTACATTAGATGTACATGTACATGAAAAATGAATGTTTTATTAATACATCCTAGTATAAATTTGTGATTGAGCTATAAAATAAATGAATCATACACAAATAATTAAAGATTTATGGCAACATTTCCTACGCAAGCGTGAGACCTTCAGGGAGATGTTCAGTTTCAAGATTAGGTGAAATGTACATCCGACAAGCATAAAACACAGCTGAATGGAACGCAGTTGGGTTGTCTATGAATACAAAGTGCCCGCCCTGTCATTTGGCAAAAGAAAATAAAATTCAATAAGCTGAATCCAATTTTGATTACCGAATATTTCAAACTAATTGAGAAAAAGCGAGACCTGTGGAACCCGAATGATCTCGCATGGAACCTTCATATGCTGGCGAGCTTGTTGGGCACCTTCGTAGCTCATCCAATCTTCGAAGCCATATATGAAAGTGGTTGGCACTTTCCATTCTGATGCACTGCATACAAAGTGTTTGAGGATTTAGTAACTTCTTCAAAGGGACTTCATCCGGTACTTTATACATGTTAAAAGAACAAATACAAGAATTATATTTCATGATGCAGATATCATTTATGGTAATTGTGTTTAGTTCATTTAAGATGATCATTCTAAATCAAAGGGTGTTTAGAGCTGGAAAATAGATTTCAGCCATAATAGGGTTTTCACAAGGACTGCTAGCTAACATCCACAGCTAAGTTTTAGATTTATTCGGGATGGCATTGATTTTTCATTTGCAAAAAGGAAGAGAAGGCATTTCTGAATCAAACCCATTGCCTCCCTCTAACTCATTGGGACTTTCTTCTCCGTGTGCGTGTGTTCCAACATTCTTTTGGTCAACCAAAAGCAGATGCATGCCATTCTAAAATAACTTTTTAGTCCCAGCATAACAGGCTTTTCTAAGAAGCTCCTTCAATCCACTCTACACAAGCAAGCAATCTGATATTCCACGCAGAACTTTCTAGGCCATTATATAGACCCCCAACAATCAAACAACCTAATTAACATAACAAATTCTAGCAACAGCATAAAACCCTTCTATGCATCTAAGACGACCGTAACTCACAAGATCAACTTTTCAACCACAGACATAGATACAGCAATAGGTTCTAGTTTTAACACATTCAGGCAGCAAACACTTGGGCAAAGAGATGCTGTCAACTTTGATTCACACAAGGTATTTTGACACACTAGAGGAAGACAAAATATCAAAATAAGCTGGGTTAATCAGACCTCTGTAAAAGGGGCTTCCGTGCATATGCTCCAAAAGAAAATATAAATTTCAAGCATAGCTCTCCACTAGCTTTGGCTGCTAAAGTATGATACACATAATCTGCAATTAAAAGAGCAAGCGTCAGATACCTCCTGATGAATGCACACAAGCCTAGATGATATCCCACACTACCTGTTAGCAATTTGGACTCCTCCTCAGCCAATGCTACTCCGGTTGAATATGCACCAAATCTAGCAGTTGTGTAGCGACGTACCAGACCAGGACCCCAAGGACCCAACCCTCTGGATGAAAGGTTTAATCAGGACTGTCAGAAACAGAAAGGTAAAGGAAGCTTGACAGCATCAACTATACTGGTACTATGTATAAAGTGCTCCAGTGGGTGAATGGAGGAATCCAGATGCCACTTATGGAAAATATAATAAAAGGAGCTAGAGAAGGACATTAAGCCTTCTCTATAGAAAGTACACTCCATAATAAAATCCTGTTTAAAGTCATTTATTGAGAATCTTCTTGGTTCTACGTACTTAACGACCTCAAACCAAAACTATTTGATTGAAAACAAAACAAAATGTTGATAACAAAACAAAATGTTGATCTCAGTTCCAGTTTTTGGAACATGGGCTTTGTTGATGCTGCCACAGACCAACTATGTGAAGAAGAATAATTTAATGACGTAGGCTATGCATTGGCAAAGGCATGTGAATGATTATGACATGGCAATCTAAAATGATTGAAAGGAGACCTAAATTTTTAAGTTTTAAAGAGATGTTGAAGCACACCCAGACAAGGGAAAGGGACATACCTGACAACCTTCTGAGGAGTAAAATTAGACTCCCACAAATGATTCAAAATGGCTCCTTTCCAAGTTGCCCTAAATTGGGCGAGCCACTCAGACTTGGAATCTGATTCTGATGAAAATCCAGCAGATCCCACTAAAATCAAGTGCTTAACATGCTCGGGATGCTATACCACAAATGTGCAACAACTATCAGAAATGAAGAAAGTGCCATCATATAGTCCTCAAAATACTAACAATCATGGCAAAACAATCACCTTGAGTGCATATTTAGCCGCAACATACCCTCCAAATGAATGCCCAAGCAATATGAAGTTACTGAGGTTCTTTGCTTTTCGCCATTCCTCAAAGGAGTCAATAAACCACGCCTCAGTTTCTACATTACCAAACTTAACATACATAACTTGTTTCAAGGCAAACAAAACACACAAAGCATTTTCCAAAGTACTTAACGAATAAATCCTCTGAAGAAATGTAAAGCTAACCTACCTTCAGTGCTTTTGCAGGTAAAGTCAGGTCTACTTGATCCACCCCAACTATAAACAAAATTAACCCCAAAAAAAGAAAAAAATAAGTTTAGCAGAAGACAATTAAGATTTATTCAACGGTGACGCATTAATGATTTATATGACTATATATTGCTTAGCAGAGAGCCGGAGAATTCACTGACCGTAGAAATGTAATTATTATTTAGAATTAAGTAACCAAATTTGAGCCCTTATACATGCCATTCAAATTAGGATTGAAAAAACCGTGTGTGACTGAAATTTTAAAAGCTAAGGGATTAATACTGTATTAATTAAAAGATAATACAAGCATAATTACCCAAGCTGATCAATAGCAATGATCTTGAAACGACTAGCAAGAGCATCAAAATTCCTGAAGAAGAAACCTTGAGAAGCACCATATCCATGGACCATTACAAGCGTAGGAGAATCCTCTTTGCTTTGAAAAGTCACCGTATTGATAAACCTAGGCTCATCACTCTTAGATCGAAACCACCGAGTCTTCGACCCTGGTGGACCCGAACCAATATTCACTTGCTCTACCACGTACGGAGTCCTAAAATTCCCAAAATACACAACAAATTAGGGCTTCGCTTCGCTCAATCCCGAAGAAAGAGAGAAGAGTTAAGGAATCACTCACTTGACTAGAGAGAAAAGGCGTTTTTCGGCGGCGATGACGTGATCGGTGGAAGTGGGGATCCAGCGAAGAATAGAGGGCCATGTAGATCTTGTTTTTGCCCGTAATGATGATGTTGCGGTGGAAACGGAAGCAGAGGATCCTTGCTCTTCGCCCATGTTAGATACTATTGAGCTTGAGACGCGTGAACGAAACGGGTTCATAAAATCATATAGAAATAAACATACAAATTAGAGAACGGAAAATGTTTCAAATTTGATAAGACAAACCTCGCTGGAGTTATTTATAGATTACGGTGACTGCCTTCTAGATTGTGCTCCACGCTATATAAACGGTCGTTAAAAGACGGCGATGGCTTGGTGGGTGGTCAAAAAGTACATGCGTAAATAGAGACTTCTAGAATGGAGGTTTCGTTGCTACTTCCACTGTTAGTTAGTTTGGTAGTATGGTTTTTTAATATGTTTATTTATTTTAAAATATTTTAAAATAATATTTTTTAATTTTTAAAATTTTAATTTTAATATCAGACATCAAGTCAAAACAAAAAAATCAATAAGGTTTATAAAGGCCGGTTTGAGAATATTTAAAAAAAAATTAAATTTTTTTATTCAAAATTATTTTCTTATATTCTTATAAGAACATGAAAGCTGAATCGGTTTTGTAACAATGGTTGACCAGTTGGCTAAAGCAACCAATAAAGCTCGTAAATGAAACAGCCAATCATATGTTTCCGCGACACTAGATGGATATTTGGAGAGCTTTGAATGGAGATTAAGACTTATACTTGGTGGTCTTGATTGCATCTGATCATGCTCCTTTGTTATACAGTGATCAATGGTGACGGCGGTTAACGGGGGGGGGGGGGATTTTTTATTAGCTGCGTTAGCAGTGACGTAATGTAATATACCGCGTTCAAATTCCGAAATACTTCCCCCCCTCGTTTCAATACCAGGGGCACTCCCTATATCATGGAACCACGTGTATTTGAAAGATTATTTATGTTATACTAGTTTTTTTAATTGTCTTTCTCTTTCATTTTGTTTTTCATTTTTATGCTTATTGTTTAGGAACACATGTTACAATGGAGTTGCAACATGTATTTGTATTATATTTTAAAAATATTTTTTATTTAAAAATATATGAAAATAATATTTTTTATTCTTAATATCAGTATATCAAAAAAATTTAAACACGTAAAAAAATTAAAATTAAACATTAAAAAATTATAATTAAATTTGTGTGAGTCGTCATTTGGGTCGTGTTTCCAAATATTATTTTAATATGTGTTTGAGATTGTAATGCAATATGTTTTCTAAAATAATTTTTTATTTGAAAATACATTAAAATATTTTTAAAATTTTGACATTGGTACATTAAAACCAATAAAAAACATCAAAAAAATCAACATAATGTTTTTTCAAGCTAGAATTACTTTTGAAAAGCGCTCAAAAGCATACACAAAAATTTTCTCAAACACACCCTTAAAAATACATCAAATTTTTTTTTTTTTTAATTCTTGACTCAAAACCATGAAAAGCACTACACTGCAAGGGACCAGTACTTTTTTAAACATGAAAATATAAGAATTTTTTTGACATTATTATTAAATTTAAAAAAGCAGTCATTATGGTTTTTTTATAGAAAAATAATTTTTTTATTAAAATTTTTTATCATG
>Ga0325404_1002941_pt1 | contig 18166 bp, 12 predicted proteins | sample PopdelMetagenome_18_FD_205664 | JGI IMG/M metagenome (GOLD analysis project Ga0325404, IMG submission 205664) | Populus deltoides microbial communities from Bellville, Georgia, United States - Xylem-Control-R1 | ecosystem: Host-associated > Plants > Phyllosphere > Stem > Wood/Secondary xylem... | reverse complement strand
AGTAACTAATCAAATTCAAATAATTAATTCATGATAATATAAAAAATTAAAATACAATAGTGAAATTAATCTTAAACTTACACGTTATTAATTATTAAAAAATTATGAAAATTATTCAAATCTTTTGATTTAAGCAGCACACCACCTAATTTATTTTGCGAGTATTTGAATATCAATCAGTGACTGATTTTGTTGAAAATAAAACGTGTTAATTGTACGTTTTCTACTTTGATAAAAGTACTTTTTAGAAGATAACTGTATATCTATCAAGAAATTACCACATGATTTTTTTTATTATTATTAACATGGATGTCCGGATTAACTTGCGCGTACCTCGTTTAATTTCACGAGTCTAGAAATTAACGATCATGCAAGTCTCCATTGACCCTAAGATGACATAAACTCGTGACTATTAGGAAGCAACCCCAAACATGATTTTTTTTTTTAGATTAACATAGGTGTCTGAACTAACTTGCGCACACTTCGACTAATCCTACGGGTCTTAAAATTAACGACCATGTAAGCCTCTAGTGGCCCTGAGATTTGTGGGACTCAAACTGGTGACATCTGAGGAGCAAACTTAAGACCTGATTAGTTGAGCTATACCTTTCAAGGTTCCAAACATGATTCTTGATTATATGTGTGGTTAACTAAGTACACATTACTACACTATACTATGATTTGTTGTGTTATATTGTAAGTAAAATCAATCAACTGTTCCGTATTGTATTGTTATATGATTAAAATAAAATTATTATTACATTGCTAATATGGTTTTAGTGCTGAACATGAACAAAGACTTGACCTTAAATTTTAAAGATGCATTATTTCTTCTCAATGTTCACTTTCCGATTGGACCCAAGAAATGTAAGGTAAGCTATCAGCTTTTGGCCTTCATACTGGTGCTTTAGCTAGCTTTATTAAATGCAAAAGATTAACAAAAGATGCTGAATTACATGAACAAGGACTTGACCTTAAATTTTAAAGATTCCATGGGTTCAATCAATTCATTTCATGACGTATCAAATCATTTAGCAGAGCCGCTAGCCCCCAGCCTTTCATTTAATAAGGCATTACCTTTATTACTTCTCAATGTTCACATTCCGCTTGTGGCCATCGTACTGATTCTTTAGATTTATTAATCTTATCTTTCCACCCATAAAATTTCAGAGCATTTGGATCACAAGAGCTCGATATATGGCTAAAATACTGAGTAGTGCTGTTGGTGGACGTGGTGGATAGACCTCAAGCTCTTGTCTGGACGAAATGTCATTGTTACCATCAGAATTTGAGCAAATCTTCTCATGAAAGTTGTTGGAAATTGTCGTTTCCTTCGACCCACCAAATTTCACGTCATTTAGCCTTCTAGAACTCCAGATATGGGTAAAATTCTAAGCAGTGTTTGGGCTAGATTACAGGATAGATTCTGACTTCTCTTTTGTGGCCAAACTTTGAATTTGAAAACGGCAGATTTGGGTCTTATACTATTCATGAACATTGTAGGTCTATTTCTTAGCTTTCCATCCATATAAATTAAGCTGAAATCCAAGATCTACAGCTCCATATATGACCCAATAATTAAACAGTGTTCCAATTTGAATTGAATCGGTATCTCCTTTCTAAGCTTAGCCGTTTCTTTATCCTTTCACTTTCAATAGTTAATCACATCAATCAATCCTTTGAATTGTGAGATATGTCTGCATTTAAAATGAACATTTACCATGAATTAAAGCTATCTTATATTATCAGATCTGTTATTATAAAACATGCTTTAGTTAAGGAGTTACTGATACTTCAAGTGCAAAATGATGATATAAAACCTTGATAAAAATGCACTTTTAAGTACTAATCATATTGTTATATGATTAAAATAAAATTATTATTACATTGCTAATATGGTTTTAGTGCTGAACATGAACAAAGACTTGACCTTAAATTTTAAAGATGCATTATTTCTTCTCAATGTTCACTTTCCGATTGGACCCAAGAAATGTAAGGTAAGCTATCAGCTTTTGGCCTTCATACTGGTCCTTTAGCTAGCTTTATTAAATGCAAAAGATTAACAAAAGATGCTGAATTACATGAACAAAGACTTGACCTTAAATTTTAAAGATTCCATGGGTATCAAATCATATACATTATTATTTTTCTGATAACGTCACAAAATCAATCATTTAGCAGAGCCGCTAGCTGGGCATAGAAAAGACAGAAAACCATGTCAAGTCTTTCATTTATTAAGGCATTACCTTTATTACTTCTCAATGTTCACATTCCGCTTGTGGCCTTCGTACTGATGCTTTAGCTTTTATTAATCTTTCTCTGCTTGACGAGGCAAAAAAATAATTCTGAACACGAAGACTTGACCATAAATTCAATCAAATTTAATATAAAACAAAACAAAATTAAATGTTTAATTCAGAAGATGTATTAGTAAATAATATAAAATTATTATTAAAATGTTAAACTTTAAGTTTATAGTAATTCTTGGATAATAGCAATGTGTAATGGATAATTAGTTATTCAGACATATAATAAAGAAGCATGAGTCTAGGCATACCAAGATGATCCTAAACTAAAGCTGTTAGAGATGTACGCTAACTTTATTATTTGTTATTCACTTCTTCCATACTCAATGTATCGTGAAGCTTATTTTTTAATTTTAAAATCAAACGGTGTAGAAGATTTGTGTATAAGATCAGCCGTTAAAGTTTTGCTAGAATTTTTTTTTTTCCGAGCTTTTTTGGTTTTTATAGAAACTTGTTTACCTTTAATCTGAGTAATATCACAATACTTGGTTAATATATCAACATCTTTACGACTATACTTGGTTGTTTTTCAAGATTTGCAACCACAAACTCAGCTGCTTCAGCTTAATAAAGAAACCCTTTCAATAAAAATTTTAAAACTTGACCTTAAATTTTACGCGATACATGAACGTCAAAGACTTGATCTTAAATTTTAAAGATGCATTATTACTTCTCAATGTTCACATCATTGGACCCAAGAAATGGAGGGTAAGCTATCAGCTTGTGGCCTTCATGCTGATGCTTTAGCTTTATTAATCTTTCTCTGATTGACAGTGCAAAAGATCGACATCATGGAAGCAAAAGATCGACATAATGGAAACAAAAGATGCTGAACATGAACAAAGACTTGACCATAAATTTTAATGATGCATTATTACTTCAGACTCCATGGTTCCAATCATTTACATTACATTCCGCTTGTGGCCATCGTACTGATTCTTTAGATTTATTAATCTTTCTCTGCTTGACGAGGCAAAAAATTGATGCTGAACACGAACAAAGACTTGACCATAAATTTTAAAGATGCATCATTACTTCATATTCCATGGTTCCAATCATTTACATTATAATCTTTTATCAATGTCAAAAAAAAGCAATTCCACAAAAAAAATTAATATAAAACAAAATAATGATAAATTGTTTTAGCAATAATATAAAATTATTATTAAAAATTTAAGCTTTTAAGCTTATAGTGATTATTTGATAATAGCAATGTGTAAAGGAGATATTACTTAACAATATATATTGTCGCATATATGCGGCTTCGCGGTAATCATCCTTCGAGGTCAGAGTTATCAGGATAGATATAGGTGGAAAGGACAAGGAATTCTTATCTTTTATTAATAAAAAAAGAGAGTTGAAACTTAGTATTATGATCACTAGAAAACTTAATGGTATGCCAGAGTCTAGATAAAGGGACTAGTTGTGCAAATGGAAGACGTATCACTCTTAGTGCAATTTATCTATGGTAAGCTACTTTGTTGTTTGCTTTAAGTCATGTTTTTATTCGTTAGTCTATCTAAGATTCGAGAAAAGTCATTCTCAATAAAGAGATCCTTATCTCATGAAGTTAAAACCTAACCATTTGGGTCATGATGGACGGGGGACAATCAGAAGTGATCTCCATGATGCAAAGTTGGGACAATATTTCTGAGCCTTTCTTGGGTCATGCTCATGAGTTTTTGAGATTCAAAGGAACCTTGGTGTCATGGGTTAAGGTTGTATGGGAACCTTTGTACTTACCAAGGCATAGTTTCATCCTTTGGATTGCTTTACTTGGGAGGCTGAGAACATGAGCCAGGCTACACTTTGTTGATGCTAATGCTAGCTGCATCTTCTAACAGGATCATAAGGAAAGCCATAGTCACATTTTCTTTGCTTGCAGTTGGACATCCCTCTTGTAGATGAAGGATAAATCTTGGCTTTGGCCCTGTAGGGATATGCCCACCATTAGTAGTGCTATTCGGGGCCTCAATCTCAAGGGGAAAAATGTTGTTGCCATAATGAAAAGGGTCTCCCTTCATATTGTTGTTTACCTGATATGGGAAGAAAGGAATAGAAGAGTCTTTGAGAACTCCTACACACTGGTTGAATCTCTATTTCAGAGATTTCAGGTTTTATTTTACATGATATTGCACTTTCATGAGCGCAATCACCTTCAAATTAATGTCAGCTGACTGTATTGGTGGTTGTTCTGGATGAACTTTCTTATGGTAAGTTGTCTTCTCTTCGGTTTGTAGCCTTCAAGCCACATTGCATATGTTTCTTGTTGGACCTTTGTTGTTGTTATTTCTCTTGAAGATATGTTGTGCTGCATGGTACTCATGTGTTTTTGCATCCTGGTTTGATATACTTTTGTGTTTCCTACTTCAATCGATGCCTAGGACGTCTATTTGTCTTGACTTTTGCTTTTTGTTAGGTTAGGAACCTAGTAATTTATGGTTCCTCACATAACCATTGTTTGCTAATCTTAGCTTGTTAGCTTCATTTCCATGGCTTTGATGTAAAGTTCTTTCAGGGAGTTTGTCCCTTACTTTTGTAAATCACTGTATATGAACTTGGTGGTTCTCCAACATTGTAATTTTTTTATCTATTAATATACTTATATTTTGATAAAAATAAAACCCTGACCATTTTAAAACCCAAAAAAAAGGTTTGTTTAAGGTTTAAGAATAGTCATCTTCAGTAAGGAGATTCTTATCTTATCATGTTAAAACTTTTATCAATAGGTAAAGGAATCAAATCCACTGGTGTTATAGGATTAAAACGATAAATAATCTTAAAAGGTGAATAATCAGTAGTGGAATGCACACTATGATTAAATGCAAATTCAATAAAAAACAACACAATCCTCTTAATTTTTAAGATTCTTTTGAATGATAGCTTTTAATAATTAAGTTGAAGTCTTGTTCACAACTTTAATTTGACCATCTGTTTGTGGGTGACAAGTTGTAGAAAATAAAAGTTTAGTCCCAAACTTACCTGACAAAACCTTCCAAAAGTAACTCAAAAACTTAACATCTCGATGAGACACAATGCTCCTAGAAACACCATGTAGCCGAATGACCTCTAAAAAAAAAAGGTATGTGATATTTATTGCATCATTAGTTTTATAACAATTAATGAAATGTACCATTTTAAAAAATATATCCAGAATAACAAATATGGAGTCTCTTTCTTTCCTAAACCTAGGTAAACCCAAAATAAAATCCATAGAAATATCAACTCAAGGTTCCTTAGAAACAGGTAAAGGTTTATATAACATATAAGGCTTTACTATAAACTTAGCTTGTCTACAAGTTATGCATCTATCACAAATTCTTTGTATATCTCTTTTCATGTTATGTCAATAAAAATATTCATGTAAAACTTCTAAAGTCTTATCAATTTCAAAAAGCCCCATTAAACCTCCCCCATGAGCTTCTCTTATAAACAATTTATGCATAGAACAATTAGGCACACATAATCTATTCTCCTTAAACAAAAATCCATTATGTCTAAAAAAATTATCCTTGACCGAAACTCTACACTCAACATATATGGTACCAAAATCATTATCATCACGATATAATTCTTTAAGATACTCAAATGCTAACAACTTAGTATTCAGAGTATTAAGAAGAACATATCTTCGTGACAAAGCATTCTGCAACCACATTTTCCTAATCTTACTTGTACTTCATCACATATAAGAATATCTTAAAAAATATATATATTATAATTTAAAACAAAAATCCAAGGTAAAGAATTTTTTAAAAAGAAAACAATTGTAAGCATGTGCAAAGGCATGGAAAATAAAATAAATATTTTAATATTTCACTTAACCTAATATAATACATATGGGTTCTTTAAGGTTCTAACGATATAGAGAAACGTTTTGTACAATAATTATTTTCTTTTTGTAATTCTCGCCTCTTAAAAATCATGTCAAGGAATAAGAACCTCGTAGAGAGAATCCAAAATAAGTTATTTCTACATTTTAAACTATTTGTATTTTATTAATTTTAAACTTTACTAATCTTTGTTTTTCATTTAAAACATAGCTTGGAATTATATTAAAAACATATTCTAGGTGCTACTTTAGAGCCGACCATTGAATTAATCACATATGAAAGGCGGCCAACTTCAGGGCCGACGATTGAATTTGGCAGAGATGTAATTAAATTGATTTTTAAAACCAAAATTGAAATGAAGAACTTGATTAAACAAATCACAAACTAAGGACTGATTTGGAAATCTACATGTTTTGGTGCCATTTTCTTTTGAATGAAACGATGCGTTTTGGGCAAAACAACACCGTTTCATCCACTATTAAAAGAAAAGTCAAAACATTGTTGTTTTGAATGACACTATTGTTACCCAATTTTTGACCTCATGTTTGATAATTTTTTTTAAAAAACCAAAAATAACAAAAAACAATGAAAATCCTAAAAAAATGCATTCTTGATATATTTGCATTATTCTTAGCATTTTCAATATCATCTCAAAAAAATTAAATTTTTAAAAGTATTTTGAACGTGTTTAACTTTTAAAGTGTTAATTTTACAATCACTATTTTTTTTTGTTAAGACGACGTTAATATTATTTGTTTTCAAAATAAATTAAAAAATTCAAAAAAAAGAGACCCTAAATACCAGTCTACACAACAACACAACGAAGGCCAATTTTGAGACAGAATTTTGAGGGTCAGAAAAAAAAAAAAAAAAAAAAAAAAAAAAAACCCTAAAAACCTAAAACTACATCTTCTCAAGCCAAAGCGTCGCCCCCCTCTTTCACTGGTTTTCTCAACCCTTCACCAAAAAACAAACCAGAGCCCCCATTATCTCCCTCTCACCGAGACCATCCCCGTTCCCTCTTCTTCCCCTGCACCCGAAGAAGCCTCCCCTCTCAGCCAAGACAGTCCATCACCAGATCTCCCTCTCTTAGTCGTTCCTTCCCAGTGTCTGCATCTCATCCCCATTTTCCCTGTTCTCTCCTGACCAACCCGAAACTGACCGGACAACCACTCCCATCTCCAACACAGTTTCAGCAGCCATAGACCCACGATCTCCCTCATCAGCCGCAGCAGCACAGTCTTCACCAGAGATCTACAGCCCACAGATGCCCGCCATTTCCTTCATCGTCAGCCACAACAGAGCCATCACCCTCCTCTAGTCTCCTCAATAGTAACGAGCAAAATAGTAGCCCAAAGCTAGCCTCGTAGCTACCCAACCGCCAGATCTATCACCTGCTGAAGACAAAAAAAAAAAAAAAAACAATGAACCACGAGAAAGAGTGAAACCAGAAGAGAGCAGATCTAAAAAAAAAGGAGGAAGAACCGAAACTTGTGTTTTTTTCTTCTTTTGCGGGTGATGGTGGTTATCACCACCGGTGCAGAAAGGGAGAGGAGGAGAAAACATTCCAGATCCATCGATATTTTGGGCTTTGCTTGCAGTAGTGACGACGGTGTGTGAAGAAGATGTGCCGCCACTATTCCTATATTCCCAGAAGTTTTCTTCTACAATTCCTAGATTTTTAGAGGTCTGTTTTATAATTTTATCTAAATTATTGTTAGTTTTTTGTTTAATTTATGTTATTTAGTAAACATGTAATTATGAGTGAGTAAACATAGTAAAAAGTGATGTGTGTGGGTGTTTTTATTTTTTTTATGTGTTTTTGAATGGTAAAACCAAAAGGATAAAAAAAAGAACGAAAAAGACAAGAAGAATTTAATGTTTTGATTTTCTTATGGTTAAGGATTACAAATTTCTATGTAAGATGAACTTATATGTAAGATGAATTTTTTATATCTGATAAAAAGATAAAATCTTTAAAACTTTTATAACATATCAAATTATGAAGCAGTTTACCTTAGTTAGGGTGCGATAGGGGTGCTAATACCTAGCCACAACCAGTTTTTTACTCATGAATTTCTGACAGACTAGTACATTCAGGTTTTCTAGTAACCTTCAATCAAATACTAGGTGGCGGCTCTCAAACAATCAATCAATGAATGGTACGATACTGTTTTTGACAATATTGGACTAAACTTTGTGTATTTGATATGTTTTAAGTTTTTTGTGTTTTGTTTTGTTTTAATTTTGTTTTATCCACGCATTGTATAGAATTGTCTCATGCATCATATGTTTTAATTTTTGAAAGCACACACAAGCTTCAGATTAGGTGGGGGACTAGCAGCTTACCTTATGACTTTTAATCAAGGTTTAAGTTTGTATAAACCCTAACTCTTCGTTGAGTGCTTAGACTGGTAATGATTGGTACATGTTCCTTTCGATTGCCTACCGAGCCCTCATATTGCCTTCAAGAGGGTGATCATTGGGACAACGAGAGACCTTTTTGATAGAGACCAAGTAGTAAACCTACCCTGTCTCACGTAAAAAAATTAGAACCTGCTTTTAGGATGTATGCTCCATACACATTGTTTTGCATTTAAGCAAGCCCTTCTTGAAGTATCTTGAATTCAGGATTTACGGGTGACATAATGACCATGACTTTGGAAATTTATGTTATAGAGTTTGATCCAAAATAAAAATTCTTATTTCTTCATACAAGAGTTACGATCATATGTCACCCCTTGAAGGGCGAGTTCATCATATAGAAAACATGTTCATACATTTATCATGCATGCACCAAGGTTGAAACATAGGCTCCTTAATTTGAGGTCTATTGCACTAGACTGTGAAAGAAGATGAATAAAAGAAAGGGATCAGAGAGAGGCTCATTGTCAAAAGAAAGTTGAAGGAAGTAAAGGTAAAGTAGCTAAACTCACAAATTTGTTTGAATAAGTGTTGAGCAACAAATGAAAAGGGAATGTCTACACAGTCTTATGTGGTAACATCGTCAGTCTACGTCCCACACACAGGGAAACATAATTGACTTTTCTCCTTAGCGCTCCACTAGTAGAGGCCATAAACATTGAAGTGATATCGCCTCTCCTTCATTTCAATCGTGAATAGCAACAACAATGCCTTCTGTCATCAATGAAAGATAATCTCTTTTTTGGTTCAGTTGTACTGTTAGTTGTTCACCGCCTCCACATCTTGCAATAACACCCAATAGTTGCTAGCTTTCTATATCTGACCTCCTTTGAAGTCACCCTTATTGCGAGCTTCATTGTCGTCCTACAACACAAGATGTTGATTTGAAAAACAGAAGCAAACATTGAACTTCTACGTGGTAGAGCTATCTATATAGAGATCAGTTTGTGGATCTGCCAGTGGGAAATCCAAGAAGAGATGTAGTAGTTTCATGTCATCTATAATTTTCTCTCACTATTAGGAGCACCAAAACACAAGAATAAGGAGAAGAGACAGACCTAGTATGAAAAACAGGAAGAGACATCATACTTCAATGTAGCAAAACTCCCTCTACAAAGATTTACTTGTGGATCTGTCAGTGGGGAATACAAGAGGGAATGTAGTAGTTTCATATGCTATGAAACTTTCTCCCACCAGTAGCAACATCAAAACGCTATAGGAGATTGAAGAGCCAAACCTGGTCTAAAAAATATAAGCAAACATTGAACTTCAACGTAGCAAAACTCTCTCCATAAAAATCTGTTTGTGGCTCTACAAGTGGGGAATCCAAGAGGGGATGCAATAGTTTCAGATCATCTATAATTTTCTCACACTAGTGTCAGCATTAAAACACAGAAATAGGAAGTATAGACAAATTTGGATTGAAAAACATGAACAAGACTGAAACTTCAACATAGCAGAACTCCCTCTACAGGTGTTTGTTTGTTGCACTGTCAGTGAGGAATCAAAGAGGAGACAAAGGAGTTTTTGATTCATCAGGTTCTCCTCTAGTAAAGAAAATGCGTGATTCCACGTGTCAGGAGTGATATTGCTGTATTATTCCAGGCGCTGCCAAGATTACCTCGCTGTTGGAAGGTTTCCAACAATCCTCATATAACCACAACATTGAAAGATTAATATGATGTTGTGAGGATTGCTGATTAGTACTTAAAAGTGCATTTTTATCAAGGTTTTACATCATCATTTTGCACTTGAAGTATCAATAACTCCTTAATTAAAGCATGTTTTATAATAACAAGTCTGATACCATAAGATACCTTTAATTTATAAATGTTCATCTTAAATTCAGGCCTATCACGTAAATAAAAGGATTGATTGATGAGTTTAAGTATGGAAATTGAAAGGACAAAGAGAGGGTCAAACTTAAGAAAGAGATGTTGGTTCAATCCAAACTGGAACGCTGTTCAGTCATCAGGTCATATCTGGAGCTGTAGATCTTGGATTTAGGTCTGCCTTATATGGATGGAAAGCTAAGACATAGGCCTAAAACATTCATGCAGAGTCCAAGATCTACAAAGGCCGTTTTCAAGTCCAAATTGTAGCAACAATGGAAAAGTCCGAATCTGTCCTGCAGCCCAGACACTGTTCAGTGTTCAGCCTATATCTTGAGTTCTAGAAGTCCAAATACCTCCACTTTTTTTTCTGGAAAGCTGAGACAATTTCCTAGAACTTTAAGGATTTGAGTCGGTTCCAATTATGACGTTATCAATGATGTTTTTAGCAGACAAAAAGATAAGGATTGTTACCAAGTCAAGATGTGGCCACTCACTCTTCAATTAGTCAACAAATCAATAGTTCCGAATTTTGGCCTATAAAAGGAGGCATTTGCCATGTATTTAGGCATCTTGGTGTTCAAATCAAGATCATGCTCTTGCTCTCTCTTTATATTTTGTAATGCTTAAGTTTTGCTTATATTATTCTCTTGTTTATGTCTTTCATTTCCTTTTCTTTACTTAGTTAACTTCTTTCTCATTTATGTTCTTTTCTTGTTTATTTATGTTTCTTTCTTTCATTATGTTTAACTAAGTTAATTATGTCAAGGTGAAAAGGGTACACTAATGGTGTAAGAATAAGTATAATATAAACTTAACATGGACCTTAATATTGGATACTAACATGCTTTATATTTGTTATCTTGTTCACTTTTAATACTTTGCTTGTTAAATGGTTAATCTAAATTTATGTTGTATAACACTTGGTACAACAAATACTTGGCACTTTCATAGCTCATACTGTATGGTATAACCGACACCTGTGCTATGAAAGGAACTTGATTTGTTGTTAACATAAGTTATAATCATGAATGTCTGACAACATTTACAAGTATTAGCATTATTCGAATAAGATAACTAATGTAATCATGTTAACAATTTATAATCTGATTGGAACCTCCTTTGTGTGTGGTTTCCAATTGAATAATAAGAGTTTATACTATACTTATTTGAAATACCATTAGTGGATCCTCTAACCTTTTTTTTTTTTGGTAAGTTGACGTATGTATTAAAAGAAGAAGATACAAACATTATAAGGGGCATACCCCAGATTTACAATGATAACAGAAACATAAAACAACAGATGGCTACAGGCTAGCCACCGACCCTAAAACTGAAACCTCACTAGATTCGTGAGGGAAACCAAGACAACCAGCTAACTAACAAATTAAGAATCTATGGTATTCACCCTCCAAGCTCGTTGGATCCTTTTGTTTTCATTTGTTGGTACGACATTCCTCATACAATTCTTTGCTCTTTCTCCCTTCTTTGAATCTCTTCTCCATTTCTCATTTGAAAATGGACACCACTTTTAAAAAATTGAAAAAGTACTTTCCTGCTCTGCCTCAGAATGTGATTACAAAAATTTACCGTGCTAAGTGTGCAAGATTGAGGTTGTTAATGAATCATGGAATTCCTGAAGATATTCGTTGGCTGATTGAAGCAAAATTCCGATTATCAGGTGAGTCCTCCAACTCTTTCATTTCACACATGCCTGGAACAGGTAAAAGCACTTTTGTAAAGAAACATCGTGCAAAACGACTGAAAGTCTGTCACCGATGTGCCAGATGGACTTGTAATGCAACATGTCGTTCTTTAGGAATGATATCTATAAACTGTGAAGATAAAATACAATTCATTAAGGATGGTCTGAGTAAGGGGTCTTTAGATAATCTTTTATTGACCCTTGAGACGCATCCTAGTGGAGATGTGCATCGTGCAATTCATGATTTATGGCCCCATTTGCATAAAGACTTAGTCTTGGGAATCTGACTAAAAAAGACCCTGTTTGCCAGTTTTTAAGAAAACTGGATGGGAAGCTTATCCCCGACCCATAGAGGGCGTTTAAGCCGTTCTTGGACGTAAAACCAAGGGAAGATGTGAGCCACAATCACAACTACCTGTACATACACATGCTTTTTCAAAATAAATAAATAAATAAAGAGAGAGAGAGAGTGTGTGTGAGACTCCAACTAGCCTACATATAGGTGGTATGATTGCATCTTCAATTTCTCATCTATAAAATCTTCTCTTCCTTCCCTTCATTTCTACTCAACCCATACATTTAACAAATATAGAAGTGTGTAGAAATGGCAGGTTCCTCAAGTCATCACATCAGAAATATTTGAGTTTTCGGTGGATCCAGTCCTGTGAAAGAAAAGGCGTTTTTAGGATCAGCAAATCATCTTGGTCAGGTATTAGCTGAGAGAAAGATTCATTTAGTGTATGGAGGAGGCAGCCTTGGGTTAATGGGGGGTGTGGCAATAGCTGCATTTTTAGGAGGTAGTCAAGTTTTGGGGGTCGTCCCCGAAGCTTTAACAAAAGGGGACATCATTGGAAGAATAATTGGAGAGGAACTACAGGTCTCCACAATGTTTGATCGAATGAATACAATGTTTAAACATGCTGATGCCTTCATTGCCTTACCAGGTGGTCTGGGCACATTGGAAGAGATCTTTCATATTTCCTCTTAGGCCCAACTTCACATTCACCATAAACCTATAGGTCTGTTAAATGTTAATGGTTTTTATGATAATTTGTTGTCTTTTCTTGATCAAGCTGTGGAACAGGAATTCCTAACATCTTCGGCACGACAAATCATAATCTCTGCTGCTACTGCTGAACAATTGATCGACCAACTACAATCTTTCACCCCTGTAATTGATCCTTCCATGAGTCGCATAAATTGGTCAACTAAGGAAAGCCGTAAAAAGCTTAGATTGGATTTGAGCCTTCGTTTGTGAATCCTTGTGTCTTTTGGTTTTATTAATATCATATTATTTTGTGTTGTTATTTCTTATATTTGTTTAAGTGTGTTTCAGGTTTGTCAGTGTTCGTTGTTTCAGGTGATGTCTTCTATACTCTATCTTTCTACCTTATGACATTGAGGACAATGTCTCATTTTGGTTGGGGGGAGAGGGTAGTAGTAGTTGATATTTTGCAAAAAAAAAAAAAAACCTAACCAACTAACTGCTTTTGTTTTTAAAACCATTTGACAAAACTGTTATTACTAGGATGGCAGAGTAAGGAGGAATTTTAGTGACTCTTGAGACGCATCTTAGTAAACCTTTTCCGATGGTTATTTGCAATATTCATAACAAGGCCTATTAGAATACTTCTTGAAATATTCAGGTTTACAAACTCTCACATTATTATCACTTGATTCTGCTCATATACTCATTTAACAAGTATTCTTAAACCTTCATTTTCACACACACACTGTAACATATGATTATGGGTTGCATATTGGATTATTACATTATTTATGTTCTTTTGTTAAAGGTAACAACTAAGGGATAGGGATAGTATATAATTTTCAAAAAAAAAAGAAAAATAAAAGAGAAAAAAAAAAGAAATAAAAAAATGATGATAATAAAAACGTAGATAAGTTTGGTTTCGTAGCCTCCCTAACTTAAGCAATTAAGCCCGAAGGGGTGTTTTAACACCTAATACCCTAAAGTCAACTGACTTGGGAGCTATTGGTCCAAAGCTTGTTACATGGGTTAAGGAGAAAAGCTTAAGGGAATCAAACATTGCACTATCTACGTATCAGTATCTGCAACCCGAGTTACTAAGCTCGTAGGGGTGTCTCAACACCTAATACCCTAAGACCAACTGGTCTGGGAGTCATTAGCCGAAAGCTCGTTACATGGGTTAAAAATGCATTGTGTTTTAAGTTATATGTATATATATTAAAAAAAGAAAAAAAAAAAGAAGAAAAAGATAATAATCCCAACTCAATGAAGTTAACCTTAAACATTAGAACAAAAAAAATTTTGTTTTCTTCCAATAAAAGCCTCATCATCTATATTTTCATACATTGAGCACATAAAAAGAAAGATTTATTAATATTTTGTTTAAGAGGTATTGAGCAAATATATAAATTTAATGAAAGTTTGTTTATCTGGATAGATTAATGGAAGTTGAATGATGAAGGCCTTACTTTGTGGAATTTGCAAATTGTTTTTCTATTTTAACGCTTTGATTACTAGGGACTAGTAATAAGCTGGTTGGGGGTTGTGATTAATACTTAAAAGTGCATTTTTATCAAGGTTTTATATCATCATTATGCACTTGAAGTATCAATAACTCCTTAACTAAAGCATGTTTTATAATAACAAATCTGATACCATAAGATACCTTTAATTTATGGTAAATGTTCATCTTAAATGCAGGCCTATCATATAAATAAAAGGATTGATTGATGAGTTTAAGTACGGAAATTGAAAGGACAAAGAGAGGGTCAAACTTAGAAAAGAGATGTTGGTTCAGTCCAAACTGGAACACTATTTGGCCATTGGGTCATATCTGGAGCTGTAGATCTTGGATTTAGGTATGTCTTTATGGATGGAAAGCTAAGACATAGGCCTAAAATTTTCATGTGGAGTCCAAGATTTAAAAAGGCCGTTTTCAAGTCCAAATTGTAGCAACAACGGAGAAGTCTGAATCTGTCCTGCAGCCCGGACACTATTCAGTGTTCAGCCCATATCTTGAGTTCTAGAAGTTCAAATGACCTCAATGTTTTTTTTCCTGGAAAGCTAAGACAATTTTCTAGAACTTTCATGATTTAAGTTTGTTCAATTATGACGTTATCAATGATGTTTTTAGCAGACAAGAAGTTATGGATTGTCACCAAGTCAAGATGTGGCCACTCACTCAACAATTAGTCAACAAATCAATAGTTCCGAATTTTAGCCTATAAAAGGAGGCATTTGCCATGTATTTAGGCATCTTGGTTTTCAGATAAAGATCATGCTTTTGCTCTCTCTTTATATTTTGTAATGCTTAAGTTTTGCTTATATTAATCCCTTGCTTATACTTTTTATTTCCTTTCCTTGTTTATTTATGTTTCTCTCTTTCATTATGTTTAGCTAAGTTTATCATGTCAAGGTGAAAAGGTTACACTAATGATGTAAGAATAAGTATAATATAAACTCAACATGGACCTTAATGTTTGATACTAACATGTTTTATATTTGTTATCTTGTTTATTTTTAATACTTTGCTTGTTAAATGGTTAATCTAGATTTATGTTGTATAACCCTTAGTACAACAAATACTTGGCATTTTTATAGCCCAACCGTATGGTATAATCGACACCTGTGCTATGAAAAGAACTTGATTTGTTGTTAACATAAGTTATAATCATAAATGTCTGATAACATTTACAAGTATTAGCATTATTTGAATAAGATAACTAATGTAATCATGTTAACAATTTATAATCTGATTGGAACCTCCTTTGTGTGTGGTTTCCAATTGAGTAATAAAACGAGTTTATACTATACTTGTTTGAAATACCATTAGTGGATCCTCTAACCTTGAAAATTATTTTATCCTTGTTTAATCCTTACATCAATATCACATCTCAAAGTTCTCTTTAACTTGTTGTTGTTGTTATTTATAATTTATATAGTTAACCTCTCTATGGTTCAACCCCGGTCTTGACAGGTTATTTATTACTTCGACACTCCTACACTTGGGAGAAGACATCAATCTTTTGGTCGTGTCAAGTTTTTGGCGTCGTTATCGGGGAGGTAAATTCTTGTAAAAATTATAATACTTATTTTATTTTCTCTTTTCACTTTTCATTTTATCTAACTTTTGTTTCTTTTCTTTTCTTTTCTTTTGTTTCTTTTTCTTTTCTTTTCTTCCTTTTATTCTCTTCCTACACGTGCATGAGAGTTTGGTCACGTACATTAAGTGGTAGACTTTATAGGGTATCCTCATCATTTTCAGAAAATATGGCCGAAGAAGATAATCAGTCGCTTCATAATGAGAATAATCATGTGAGAACACTTAAAGACCACATGAATCCCACAAGAACAAGTGCACCCTTATGCATAGTTTTTCCTCCTAATGCATCTCATTTTAATTTTAAGCTAGACATTATTCAACTTTTGCCTTCTTTTCATGGCTTAGATTTAGAAAATTCATACTTGCACTTAAGGGAATTTAAGGTGGTCTGTAACACCTATAATGACTCAAATTGTAGCATGAACACCATCAGGTTAAAGATCTTTTCTTTTTCATTAAAAGATAAAGCTAAAACATGGTTATAAAATTTAAGACCTGGATCAATTCATGATTGGGATAAAATGCAACAATAATTTTTAAAGAAGTTTTTTCTGTCTCACAAAACAAACTCTTTCAAAAGACAAATCATCACTTTTACTAAAAAACTAGGAGAAAAATTTTACCAATGTTTGGATAGGTATCGAGACTTGCTTAATACTTACCTTTATCATGGTTTTGAAACATGGAGATTGGTTTCATATTTTTATAAAGGGTTAACTCCTAGAGATAGGCAAATGGTTGAATTGATGTGCAAAAAACTTTTAAGGATAAAGACCCGAATGAAGAAATGAAGTACCTAGACTTGCTAGCTGAAAATGCTTAAAATTGAGACACTACAGGCACTTATGAGGCACCAAGTAAAACCCAACCTCATACATCTAGTGGAGGTATGCACAACCTTAGGGAAGATCATGACCTCCAAGCCACCGTTTTAAGAGTGATAATAATAATGCACAAACTTCACAGCCACCGTTTCAAGCACACCATAATTTTCAAAATTCTCATGGATATGCACCTCCTTATGCTCCACCTCCTAGAAGAAATCTTGAGGAAACATTCATGCATTCATTGAAAAGCTGGAGACAATCAACACTCAACTTGCTCAAAGCATGACAGATTTTAAAGATGTTCTTGCAAAATTGACATCTGCCCTCAATTTTGAAGAGAAAGGTAAGTTTCCATCTCAACCACAGCGAAATCCAAAGGGGTAATACAATGTGAATGCAAGTAGTTTCGGAAGCCAACATATGGATCAAGTCAAATCAGTCACTACTCTTCGCAGTGGTAAGGTTATTGAAAAACTCATTCTTAAACCTTGTGAGAAAGATGATGAGTCAATCTTTGAGGGTAAGGAAGGGGTTGAATCTGAACATTGTAAAGAAAAGACTGATTCTGAGCCAGCACTTCTATTTTCTCATGCCATGACCAAACAAAGAAAAGTCAATCACAACTCTAAAATTTTTGAAACTTTCAAACAGGCAAGGGTCAATATACCTTTGTTGGATGCTATTAAACAGGTACCTTCTTATACTAAATTTTTGACATATATGTGCACTATGAAGAGAAAACTGAATGTGAAAAAGAAAGCTTTTTTAGCAGAACAAGTAAGTGCCATTCTTCAGAACAATAATGCTTTGAAATATAAAGACCCTGGTTGTCCTACAATTTCATGCTTTATTGGAGAACATAAAATTAAAAGAGCTTTACTTGATCTTGGAGCTAGTGTGAATTTACTTCCATATTCAGTTTTTCAAAGTCTCAATCTAGGTGAGTTAAAACCAACTTCTGTAACTCTTTTACTTGCCGATAGATCTGTAAAAGTGCCTAGAGGAATAATTGAAGATGTACTAGTACAAGTCGATAAATTCATTTACCCTGTGGATTTTATTGTCTTGGATACACAACCTGTTGAAGCATGTAATTCATTTCCTGTTATTTTAGGACGTTCGTTTCTTGCAACTTCTAATGCATTGAT
>Ga0325404_1002940_pt1 | contig 18168 bp, 9 predicted proteins | sample PopdelMetagenome_18_FD_205664 | JGI IMG/M metagenome (GOLD analysis project Ga0325404, IMG submission 205664) | Populus deltoides microbial communities from Bellville, Georgia, United States - Xylem-Control-R1 | ecosystem: Host-associated > Plants > Phyllosphere > Stem > Wood/Secondary xylem... | reverse complement strand
ACACCAAGAAGAAACAAGGCCCAAAACGAGCCCATTATAAGAGGAGAAGAAAAAAGGCAGCTAGATCCTTTTATTTTTCTCCTGTTTTGGAAAACTCTCCCGAGTACATAGACATGGCAAACAAAATAATGTTCTCTGGATACCTAATCTTACAAGTTATCAGTGTGATGCTTACCTAAACATCTTGTTTGACATGTTAGCAAGGTCAATACTTCACCACCAAATCATTTTACTAGTTAGATGTGCAATTGTATGTAATAAAGTTAATTATTCTACATGATTATCCTATGTTCGCAACCCTGCACTCTATAGTGCAAGTTCATGTGATCTAACTTGAATAAATAATCCCCATCATTAAGTATGTAACATAACATATATTCGCACACAATTATCTAAAGAAAACATGTTTTAAGAGTAACTCTCTCACAAACATGTAAAAGAAAGAAAGGGAGCTCGTATTCACTCCATCAACTTCTCGTTGTATGTTCCTTGCAAACACACACACACACACAACCTCATAAGTTCTTTTTTATTCTAATAGTGTTAACTTAAGTGCATTGAAGAGTTTTTTAAGCCTATCTAATGACCTGTTTTGTAGGTGCTTGTAATGTATAGGTTCAATAACAACCCTTAATGACTCGAACTCCAAAGCATATATTTGAAGAAGTCTTCCAAAGCCTATTAAATTGTCATTTAAAGGTCTAAATTCATTGGAAGTTTTTTTAACTTTGTTAATGACACTATTTGTAAGGGCAAGAATATAAGTAAATTCATTTCTTTCTTTTTTTTTTTTTAACATTCTTAGAGTTTTTTCATAGTTGACAACCCTAAAATGCTAGGACATGGAAGAGTGATTAAACTCCCCACTATAGGTATATTTTCTCCTTCATTTCTTCACAAAATAGCCCATTAAATGAAAGTACACTGAGACCATTGTAGTCATAAAAAAATAGCTTAAAGCATTGCCTCTCCCTCAACAAATTATCCATCCATTAGCTCTATTTATTGTATCGTCGAGTATCTGCAAACAACTTCAATTCCTTGATGTTGTAGGGAAAGACAACGTATAAAAGAGCAAATAAGAATGTCACTACTTTTAAACTCCTCCTAAAAGCCGTTCTCATTACTACAAAAAATGTTCTCAAATAGGATTCCAGATATGATCTCTTAAAGTCTAAAAATAAATCATCAATAAGTCACATTCATAGATTGACCCTTGTCATTGCCATCGCTTCTTCTTAGAATTCTATTTTCTAATATAAGGTAAGTCTGTGGTTATACAAACTATCAAAAATGAATGAAGCCACCTCTAGATGGAAGGTTCTCTAATTTGTAAAAGAGTATTGAATACCTATATTTCTAGGAATTTAATCTTTATTAAGATGTTTCTAGATAACCATAATTGACTTACAAACCCAAAAGAACATGTACAAAATATATAAAGAAGTTTGAAGCTCATCATACGAGTCATTAATGCCATTTCTAAAATCCTCCAACCATGTTCCACGAGTCCATACATGCATGGTATCATAGTTTGGACCCTTACTCCATCTTTAGCTTTAACAATCTATACGCGAAGCTTGTGGATCATTTTAGCACAAACATACTAGCTAAAAAGAGCTTGATTGAGCTCTTTACCATTACTTGATAAGAAAGTGAGAGCATTAAATTATATTTGAAAAGGTTAAACGAGGAAATGTTTAAGGTGAGAGTTTTGCTTGAACCCATTATTACCAAGACCTTGATTAATGGGGTACACAACCGTTATAACCTATATTTACCCTTAAAATATTTTTCTAAGATAGCCAAAATATTTTTTTTTAAAAGGAATCAAAAAATAAGAAAATCCAAAACCATATATTTTTAAATCAAGTTGGTCAAAATCTCTAATGTAATCTCTAATGTAATCTCTAATGTTTTAATGGGACATGACCTATTTTTTATTGTTTGAAAAGCACACTGGGAGTGCAATTAAAGAGAAATTAGTTGTAATTGAAGAAATTAAAGGACCAAGGGCCAAAGTGTTGAATTAAAATAGTTTCAAGAGGTCCTATTAATTAAATTAGGGGGTTAAATGCATAATCTTTTTTTTTTTTTTTATCTTTATAGTTGATTTTCACTTTTATTGAAAAGTTCAGAAAATTAGGGACCATTTTGAAAATTTTAAAAAACTAAATGGTATATTGGATCGTGACTAAGGACTCAATTGAAAAGCTTTCCTTGATTTGGTCTTGTTTTCATCTCAGATTGTATAATTACAACTTTGGAAGATTTAAAACTAAAAAGGTGTTGATATTCAGGGGCTAACTTGAACTTTGATTGTACAAAACACTGTCGTTTCAAGATGTTGATATAAATACCAAGCATCCCTTTTATCTTATTCTTCATAGGCCAAAAACCTAAAACCTTAGCTAGCCTAGTCATTTTCTTGACTAGTTCCTTATCAACCACTGTTATTTTTTACAATCTTATTGTTGATTTGTCCATATTTAAGTGTTGGTCTCTCATAATCTTGGCATCATTTGTCGTGGTTGGCCTTTCCTTAAATAGGTACGAGTCTTATGTTTCCTTTTTTATTTTTCTTAGTGATTTTATCGCTAAATCCTAAGAGAGAGCATTTTACACTCTTATACTACAACCCGACTATCATGGGTTTGTTTGTATACATTCAACTATATAGATTTAATGGTTCTAATCCTAGGGTTTAGGTTTTCTTCCATTCTTATATAAATAAAGACCTAGGGTTATAACAATAGAGAAGAGGAATATAGTAGCAATGTAGAGGAAGAATAGTAATCAAGGGAAGTTATACACATAAAGAAGGAAATCAAATGGAGATATATGGTTTTGGTTCTTGATTTTTCTGTTAACAATAGAGAAGATGAATATAGTAGCAATGGAGAGGAAGAATAATAATCAAGGGAAGTTATACACATAAAGAAGAAAATCAAATGGAGATATATGGTTTTGGTTCTTGATCTTTTTGTTTTTTTTTAATTTCTGGGCAGTGAATAAGAGATAGAGTTTCTGAGAGTGAAGGAGACTAAACCACTACCATTTAAAAGGCTCAACTTACAACCAGTCCAACCATATCATAGATGTACCATCTAGGCATACCCTTTTATTCATACTTTTGCACATTTAAGTTTCCATATGCCCACTGCTTTTCATATGTTTAAATGCGTGGCCTTGCATTTTTGAAATGATGTTAATATCTTTTTAAGTGTAGTCCTATGTTATTCATTGTATCTCAACTTGTAAAATGTTTAAAGTTGTTTGCTTGAATCACCATAGATTTGTTATTGACTATATATAGCTATATAGGACTTTGGTGTAGTTTTTATAGGAGGTTGAAGTGTTGTGAGTGTTTTTTTTTTTAATGTTTCTGGTTATTGAGGTACCACTGATGTTAGATATGTTTAAAACTTTTGGTATAATTTCCTGAACTGTTAAAGAGGTGGCTCAAAACTGTGATGGTTCTAATGTTTCATTACTTATGAGCATCACTGGATGCTTGGTACTTATTTGACCTAAAATTTATGATCCTGATCATGTTTTATTAAGATTCTTAGTTTAGATATTAAAACATGTCTCTTTTGATACACTGTGTTTATATCTAGAAGGTCTATATATTGTTGTGGCTAAATCTTGTGCATGATGCGACATGTTGATGTGGTTGTGTTGCTAAAATACTTTATCATTGTTGAATTTAGTATTCAAGTCTAGTTATTTCTAAAAATATTTGTGTTCAAATTGTATTATAGCCGAAACCTAGATCAAATTTTCATCTTGTGTTTGGCATTTTCTTGATTATATCCTGCATTGTCATAGTCTAATTACATCATGTTTTGATTTTGATCTTGAAATTGTCAAGGTAGTAAGTGTTGCTTCCTTTTGTTTTCAATAAAAAAAACTCAAAATCAATCGTACATGCATTTCATAGGTCTTAAATCAAGTTTGCAAAGCCTATTAGGTTTTAGCCTACATTGAAAGGCCAGGGCTGATATTCCAATCATTTTTTTTAAAGCCATCATTTTCTTTTAAAATTGTGTCAAAATTAAGATTTTCTTTTGTTATCCACTCTTAGTATTTAGGGTAGATAAACTTATAACAAGCTATTAGCTTGGATATTAACGAGAAGTAACACTTCATTCCTTTTGCTTTCAAACTAAAACATGAGTATTTAAAACTTCAAAACCTTTAGGTATAATATTCACCAATGACAAATATATGTCAATTTATGGTATTAATTTATTTAATTGGGGTAAAAAATTAAAAATTGAAATTAAGTTGTCCACTTATAGTCTTTGTACATACACAAGTTTTACCAACCAATATGCATAATCGTTTCCATAAAAAAAAAAATGACCTAGATGTTGATGATCCTTTATTTTGAAAATTATAACTAGTAGTTTCCATTCTACTTAAATTTTAAGCAAACTTTATATATGATAACTAATCTTTGATACCAATTGTTGTTCAAAAATTAATGCAACTTAACACCTAAAAAGGGTGCATTAGGTGTGTCACTAAATTGAAAAATTAAAACAAATTACTTCAAGTAAATACAATAACCAACAATATAATTAAAGTACTTAAAGTAAAGAGTTATGGAAGAGAATCTACAAACTTATTCTTAAAGTTGTTTGACAATCTTACTTCCATACCTCAAGTACCAAACCATACTTAAGTATTGTATTCCTTCACTAGTCCAAATTCAAAAGTATAATTGCCACGTGATGAATCTACACCGAGATTTTACACCACTTAAAGAAATCTCTTCTTCAAGATTTTTTTGTTGGTGAAATCACCTCACCAATACTAAGGGTTTTTACCTAACTCTCAAAGATTTACAATGGTGTTTTGTTTTCATAACAAGACTCTCTCAATATAATGAATAATACAATTAAAGTTCTAATATCTCTATAACTCATTAGATAGCATTTATAGGATTTAAAGGTGTTTAAGTGTACTCTTTGAGCTACAATATGAAGGATTAGTAACACAAATTATAGTATATTAATGATTGATTATTTTCTATTAATTTTACTCTTAAAATAGCTTGCATATCATATATGTTCGGATTCTCTTGCTAATTTTACAATTAGACAAGCTATATGTGTGTGTGTGTTTCTAATAGAAATTAGTCATTTATAGCCATTATTGTTCCTCTAACAGCTAAAACGTTTCACTAGTTTGGATTGGTCAAGCTAATCAATCGACCAGTTCCTGCAGAATTTCCAGGTGTTTATCATTGATAAATAAGTGGTCGTCCAGTTTATTTGGTAACCCCAAACAATCGATCGATTCATGCATAATTCTAGTTTTGACAATTTAACCAAGGTGAATTCTTAGAACCGTCTCACTTAGATTTTATCTAATTATTATCAATTCTTTAATGCATGTATAATGAAATGTGTGAATTCATTTTAATTATGCTATTAAGTAGGACATAAAGATTTACATTTAAGCGCTAAAATGAATATTTATTCTAAATTTTCACTTTGCTTCATTCTTGGACTTCCTAATTGATTTCTTTATGAAACTCATTATGCTTATCAATGTGTTCTTTCTATAAAACTTGCTTAAAACTTATTCTCAACCAAACATATTATTAGTCCATTATACATTTTATTATTATCATAAAAATATTTAAAAACATGAATGTGTAACTCTAAAGGTCAATAGGTTGGACTTAAAAAAAATTCAAGATGACATCTTTTTTTTCTTCCTTTTATATTGAGATAACGATATATTAGATTGACCCAGGCTTCATAGCTTAACCCGCTAAACCCATAACCCTTTTCATGGACTCTATTAGGTTTGATGACTTTGTTCGGTTTGCTTTCTACAATGTTATCATGGTCTCAAATAAAAATTCTAATATTTGGTTAGTATTTGATTTTACGAGCATCTATTTCAAAATCAACCAAATATTAAAGGATAAAATAAAAAAACTAATAAAAAAAAGAACCTGCTAAACTATTCATTTGAACAATACAAGCAGGTGATTTGAGTTCATTACTTATCTAAAACCCCACTTTCATTTGGGTATATTTCAATTTGATCACTTAAATATTACATAATGTCTTAATTTCATCTAAAATCTTTGATTTATTTCACTTAGCCTTTATTTTTTTTTATCACTGTTTCAATCATCCCTATATGTTTTATTTTTGCTTCAATTTTCCTTTCTATCCATTTCCATTATAAATAGTGATAAAAAATGTGTAAATTTCAATTTCATTTCCAAAGTCTATGAAATATCTCAATATCATCAATAAAATAAGGACAACAATAAACGCATAAAAATTAAAAAAACAAAAAATCAATTGGAAAAGATATGATAAAATTTGAAAGGGTTAGTTTTTTTTTTTTTATAAAAAAAAACCCTAGTCCTACCAACTTCAATTCTCACTCAACAATATCATTTAAATGAAAATTAAGAGATTCAAATGAAATTTTTGCTTCAATCTTTCATTTTTGCTATTTTTGTTAGGATAGTAACGGAACGTACATAAATTTCAATTTCATTCCCAAAGTTTATGAAATATCTTAATATCATGAAAAAAAAGTGAAAAAAAAGGATAGAAAATTAACAAAAATAGAAATAGAAATTCAATTGGAAGATATATGATAAAACTTGAGAGAGGTACTTGTTTCTCAAGAAATACCTCAATCCTACCATCTTCAATATTTCTCCCTTGGCAACATTATATTTTTCTTCGTCAATTCTATAATTTAATAAAAATTAAGAATATTCATCAAAACATCACTATTGATTTTCAGAAACATGCATTAACTCTCAAGGTTGGAGTATAAATGTGTATGGCATAACAGCAGCTTACATGTCATTTTCTCCAGCAACTACTAATATGTTGCCTCTTTGTAATCCAAGGCCCATTCCAATCCAGCCATGCCCCAGCTGCCATGGCAAAGCTGTTGATAGCTGTGGAGGGTGGTGCCATCTGCGCATGTACAGCAGCACCAGGGACACTTTTATTAATTTGGGTTCCCAACCACTTCCTTTATCTTTTATTGCATGGCACTTAACACTTGCTTTTCTGAGTTTATTTTATATGATTGTAATTATTTTTTAAAATAATTTTTATTTAGAAATATATTAAAATAATATTTTTTTAATTTTTTAAAATTATTTTTGATATCAGCGTATCAAAATGATTTAAAAACATAAAAAAATATTAATTTGAAACAAATAAAAAAATTTTAAATTTTTTTAAAAATATTTTTGAAACGCAAAAAAAATGATGAACTGATTTTCTTGCTATGCAAAAAATTAGGATTTTCAAAGTGATTAGATTGTGAGATTTTGTGTTTGGTTTTCTGAAAAAAAAAAAAACAGTAATCAATGACACTGTTGAACAGTGAAGAACCAATTACAGTTAATTTGGGGTTGCAAATCACTTACGGTGAGAAGGAAGTTAATTAAATTGATTCAGGAAATGGTTGCGCATTTGCACTAATTTAACAAATTATATATAAATCCTGCGGAAATTCCTTAAATGGCTAGATTCTGTATTGTGTCATCAGTACTTAAAGATGGTAATTAGAGCGGAATTAAAATATAAAGTGAAAATAGTTAAATTGAAAATTACAAGGTTAAACTTGGCATTACAATTACAGGAAAAAAAAAAAAACTAAATACCCTAGTAAAAACACTTTACAAACTTTTTTTCTTTCAATTTCTTTCTTATATATTGCGTTGGTTAGGATATTAAGCTTATAATTTGTTTCAATTACATTGCTATGTACGGGTTCTCAAGTTGTTGGAGAAATATTCTGATATTAATATTGCTTGATTTTGATGGATAGAATTCAGTTCCATTGCTAATAAAAACAAAGATTTTAGAGATTAAATTTGACATGAAAAAACAAATTTTTTTTCTCTTTTTTTTTATTGTTCATGAGGTGCATTTTTTTTTTTAATTTTGATCCCCAGAGTTTTTTTAATTTTCATTTTTTATCCTTGTTTGTTAAGGTTTTTATATTTTGATCCAAAACTTTATTTTGTTCACGTTTGAGTCATTAAGTTTGGGAAAGAAGAGAAAGTAATTCAAAAAAAGGGATAAGAGAAAAAATAGCTAGTTGGCCACATTCCAGCAACAAAAGAATTGTTTTTGATGTTAATGAGTTTCATTTGATGAGAATAGTTCTATTAAGGTGTTTTTTCTCATTAATTTACAAAAAAAAGTTAATAAAAGTTCAGGATTGTTTTTTTTAATAGAGCTAATTTTTGTTTTTGTAATTGACTAAAGGTGGTTTTGGAGGTTAAATAGGGGTTTATTAAGGCTTATGAGATGTTTTTTTCATGTGTTTATAGGCAAAACCAAAAGCTTGAAAAAGGGTTTATTTGGGTCCAATGACTTGGACCTGGTTTTCTAGTGATTTTAAAATTAGTATACGACGTGTCGTTTATTTCATTAAAAAAAAAATGAACAGATGACATTTTTAAGAAGAAAAAACAAGAAGGCCAGATGCACTGGTCTACCCAAGCATAGGCTTCTAATCTTTTTTTTGCCTTTATTTTTTTAATATTTTCCATCAATTTTGCATTAAAACAAGTTGATTAAAAATGTTTTTGGGATATTATTTTATTAAATTTCGTTCTATTTTTAATTTATTTTCAAATAAGATTATAACATGTGTTTTTTTATATATTATTAGCAAGCACTTTTTAATTTTGTATAGTCTTTCATGATATTTTTTTTACAAAAAACTTTAATTTGATGGCTTTCCTATGTGTCCTTTTTTTTTTTCATTCTCATACAATTAAATAAAAATAGCTTAAAAAACAAAGTTACTAAACCTAACCGGATTTATGACTTAAGTCGCGGTTCGACGGGTTAACTCATGTCAATTCAAAACATCGTGGTCTAATTAATATTGATTGAGAATAAAACATTTGTTTTCTTAATTTCATAATTGTAAGTTTCTTATATAATCTATTCAAATTTATTATTTTATTTTTTCATATGGTTGCAAGAAGATGATCAATTCATTATTTTTTAATTCTTTAATTAGAGCTTGCTTTCATAATTATAATGGTTGTTTTTATTAAAAAATAATACTTCTCATATAAAACTTTCATCAAAAGTAAAAAAAAATATGTGAATAAATATTATATATATATATATATATGGTTTTTAATTTGTATTTAAAATTGTTATAGATTTTTTTTTACCTTTTTTGTTTTTTTATTCAATTATCTATACTCTAATAAAAAAACATTTTTTGTTGTCTAAATGAAAAAATATATATGAGTCAAAAAAGATAATCTCAATAAAAAATACATTGATCTTTGATAATTTTATTTATTGTCTTTTTTATAAATATTTATTTTTATTATCATTTAACTAGATAAAAATGAACTTTAGATAACTAAGTTATTAGACAGGTGAAAGATTGATCTAAGCTAAAGGTTGGGTGGATTAATTTAGTTTGATGTAAATTGATTTAAAAAATTTATTTATTTAATATTTAAAAAATATTTAATCAATATTGTTTTTAAAATATGGTTTTTTTTAATATTCAAATCAGATTTTGATAAGAGAAATTGATTCAAGGTGTATCTACTAGATTAGCTGAATCATATTAGATCCACTCCTATCCAGTTGACTTGCACACTCTCTTGAAAGTCAACTGAGCATTGCATTGGCAACCAACTAATTAATTCTACAAGAGCTGCTTTAAATAAAATATGATATGCTCTTGCTTTATAAACGACGTCATTTGTTTGAATCCAACAAGTTCCATTCTAGAATGTAGAGAATCTACCTGACATTGTGTCAAGAGAACAGCTAACAACTCCTTTGGAAGTAGTCCTTTAGGGAGATTCTAGCCAACCAAGATTTCATAGGTGATGAAACAAGATCTTTACCAGAACTTTTTTTGTGTAAAAAATGCCGAAATTGAAGAAAGCATGCATGTATAAATTTCCTAACTTGCTGAATGTTAGAAAATAATATAAATTATATCCTGAAAATTTACATAACCACTTAAGCTATTAGATTAAAATGATTCTTTGATATAATATTAGAGTCTTAATGACCAAGTGGTCACGGGTTCGAATCTCACCATTCTCATTTATTTGATTAAAATTAAGCATAAGTTAGTATGAGTCTGTGCAAGTTTCAAGCTCAAAAAGCTACTTGAGGGGATATGTTAGAGAATAATATAAATCATATCCTGTGACCTTACCTAACAACTTAAGCTATTGGGTTGAAATGATTCTATGACACTGGATTCCAACCTAATTTTCAGGCAGGGAGCTAATGCCTATGGTATTTCCCGACCCTTGCATCTTTGGTTTAGGGCAAGACTAGTCTCATGGGCCACACATATCTAAAATAATACCCAAGCATAACATCCATATATTTGAACATGATGCCTAAAATCAATTCCTACCTATGAGTACAAAAATCTTCACTGCCCAACTATGTCTCCATCTCTTATAATGATAAGTGAGTTGGATGAATTTAGTGGAATCTAAGTGTGCAATCACAATTACTTGGGTATGATGAGTGGAAAACAACTCATAACTCATTAAAATAAGAATTACTCTCCAATTCTTCCAACCAAGCAAAAGAACAAGGTTTAAGGGTATAAATACCGCTTGATCCATAAAGATAAGAGGTTATGAATTTCTCTATTCTCCATTGCATGCATATTTTTTAGAGTATCTCTCTCTAAAACATTATTGCACTCTCTCTTATTATAAAGATAATTACTTAAGCGTCTGAGAATTTCGTAACCTATCATAAATGACCTTTTATAGGTATATAGCCTTCGACACTAAGCTATATCCATTTTGGCTATTTTAGCTTAGAAGAATGGAATAGATTGTTAGGATCAAGTGGTTATCTGACACTAAGCTATTTGGATTTTATAGGATATCATTAATAGGCTATAGGTATTTGATTAAGAAAGTTTGTTTTTTGAAATAAAGATGATGATGGAAAAGATTGTAAAATCATGAGAATGAGGCAAATAATTATATAAAGTAAAGCAAATCAATCTTTCTTTGGAGTTGGTTAGGTTTCCTGGGCTGTTCTAGTTTTTGAAAGACATGCAAAGAGTTTATTTATGGAAAGGAAACCTAAGATTGAGTGGTAGATATAGGTATACCTTAAACTAGATTATTGGCCCGCACTACGATGCATGTCATATAAAGAAACTAACGTTAAAAAAATTTAGGGGTTGCTAATGTTATTTTCAAAAGATTTTTTTTAACTGTGTAGAAATTGATCTGATGTGACTCGATCATTTTGGCAAGTCCAATAGACAATCTGAATAATTAGTAAAAATATAATTTATGTCAAAATAAATATTTAAGATGAGTTTTTTTAATAAACATCGAGATGACAACATATTGAATCAATTTGGGTTGACCTGGATTAACTGCCTATACACATACCAAGTCAGGAGATCATGATAATCCCATAAAAAACAGATCAAAATAAATTATGAAACTCAATTTTTAATGAACTCAATGCTGAAGGATGAAACTGAAAAAAATAATTAAAAAAGGACTAAAAAAATAACTTAAGTTAACCCGGGTTAACCTGCCAAACCCATGATCTAGGTCATGAGATCAAGATGACCTAATAAAAATCAAATTAAAATAAATTATAAAGCTAAAATCCCAATTAAATCAGTTAAATTATTTTAAAAATTATGATAATATAATAGTTGAGTTTTGTGTCATTTACACCTTAATTTATTTGAACCAATATCAATTGATTAATAGGTATCAAGTCCTTTAAGTTATTTAAAAGATGATATAGGATTTAAATTATGTTATGTTTTCAATTGAACCTTTTTTTTTTTTGTAAAAAAACAAATAATCATGAAATCAAGTGATACAATTTATATTATTAATTCCAAAAATTAGGAGTAATTTAAAAATTAAATTGAATATTCCTGAAGAATTAATTTTTATTTTATTGTAGGATATGATTTGAATATTCCTCAATAAGTTCTTCTTTAAATATCTAATTATGTTGAGTATATACATTTTGATGGGCAGATATATGAGCATGTTTGTGGATAAATTTCTCTTTGGTATATGAATTTATAAATTAATGCAATATATTATTTTCAAAATATTAAAGTATTTTATAATTTAAATCGAACATGCAATATGTGAACATGTATGTTTAAGTGGTTAAATATGTGAAAAGATCTATATTTCACATTTAAATTCCTGAAATAATTTATAATAATGTCAGTTCTACTTACAATCTATATATTGTTAGTTATTAGATATGAAGAGAAAACAAAATAGGACTCGTTATCCATCAATCATAACATTGCTTTTTCGCTGCTTCATCGATGGTCAATAGTCTCGTCAGAAAAGGGCTCGGAGGTTGCTCAATGCAAGTGCCAATTTCTCGAGTGTTGTCTCTTAGTGCATGATTTTCTTGCGTTTCAGATCCTCAGCGATTCTCTTGTTTCCTGATGGACAAAAAAGTTGGTGTTTTTTGTTCTTAAGTTCTTGCTACTTTATCTTCGTATGGTTGTCAGCATCTTACAGTGACATGCACTGCCATCGAATTATGTGTATCTCTGAACACTCCGATGGATCTTCATATTCTATGTTTCTTTACTTTAATGGAGTAAATTGTTTGCTTTCTTCTTGTATTCAGTGTGTTAGTTTGATCTTCTCAATCATGGACATATATTGGACTTGATGTTCTTTGAATAAATGATGGATGATTATTAATATTTGTAAGAAATCAATATGTCTAATTGAATGAGTTGGATTATCCATCAACAAAGCTTAGTGGTAACTAAGTTAATTTAGTTCGTGATTTGTTGCGGGTTGGATAAAAAATAAAAATTAATTTGTAATAAAAAATGAGAAACATTTTAATTGTGAAATGAAAACTATAAATTTATATTTAATAAAATAAAATGATAATTATATCCGTTAATAAATAAATAAAAAACAAGTTGTTAATAATAATAATAAAATAAATTGAGAAATAAAAAAATAAATACAAATTAAAATATATAATCTCGTGTTGTGCGAAGATATTCAGTTTTTCTCATTTAATTACATTTCATTATTTTTTCAACAAAAATAATAGTTTGTATTCCAGTGAACCAAAATAATATTTTGGCCTAATCCCTCATTTTCTTATAAAGTTAAGAAATTTTGTACAATTTGAAATAAGAATAAAAAAGCTATCCCTTTAATTTAAATTCCTTTTATCTTATTAATGTGTTCCCTTTCTATCCGGATTTTTTTAATCATAATAATTTTTAGACGAAATCTCATCATAATCATAAAATCAAGTTTAAATTAAATAAAAATAATGTTCTAATAATTAGGATGTGAATGATATTTTAAAAAAATATAACAATAACACAGCACTCATGCGTTGTCAAGGAAAATATATTGGCAATAGTATTAAACTTGACCTTGCTTAACCTATAGACCACTTATCCTGACCCCTTTCCTGGCTTGGAATTTAAATTAAACTTGGTATCATAAATGAATTAGTCAACGTATTCAATACTTGGTTTGAACTTAGAAAAATTGAAGATAAGACCTTTTTTTTTCTAATATTAAATTGATGATGTTTTTGAACTAATTCAATTTTAATCGGTTAATCTATTAATCCTATGACTTAGGACTCAATTATCTTATTATTTTAGTTTTTAAAATTTATTTTTACTTAATTAAGCGAAATAAAAATAGATAAAATGATCTTAATTAAGCGAAATAAAAATAGATAAAATGATTGAATATAATTTGAGGGAAAAAAACAAAGAAAAACAACAAAAAATATCATGGAGGATTATACAAAAATGTTATAACCTCGTTCGAAAACAAAATAAAAACGGAATGGTATTTAATAAAATATATCCCAAATAGTTTTTAGTATTTAATAAAAAATATGTAAAATATATTTTTATTTAATTTATTTTAATGAATTTCAATCAAAATTAAAGATTAGTTAGGTTGGACTCTTGCTTGGCCTAGGTTTTAAATTAAACCAATTAGAATAAACTTTATATGACTTAGTCGACGAAGCAAACTAAGCGTGACCAAGTCAAACTAGAAAAAAAACCTAATTTGATATAAAAAAATTAAGGTTAACAAAATTTTAAACTTTTTTTAAAAATATTAAAACGAAGGTATTTTGGATTGACTCGGCTAAAATGGGGTTAACCAGCTAAACACATGACACAATTTATGGACTTTGTTGGGTCTATCAACTTTTTCTTTTTGAAATTATTTCTTGTTTAATTATATGATAATAAAAACAAGCACGCACAAGAAAAAAATCGAATAAAATTACAAAGAAAAAGAAAAACATAATAAAGGTTGCACAAAAAGAGCACTTGTAATATAATAAAATTTGGCTATGACCTTTGTAAAAAAAAGTAAATAATGAATGATATTTAATAAAGAAATATCAAATAAATTTTTAATCAATATATTTTAATGGATTTAAATTTAAATTATAAAAAAATATATAAAAAATAATGAATAAAATAGGTGGGCTAGTGCGTCTGACTAACGAAGATGAAGTTCAAACTCACACACCAGATCTCTTTGATTTTTTTAATATAAATTTTATAAATTTATATACATATATATATATATATAATTTGTTTTAAAAAAATATAAAATTTATATATATATATATATATATCATATAATTATAAAATATATTAAAATAACTAGGTATTTCACTATATCAATCATAGTAACTACTAAATTTTTGGCCTACGCTATAACACAAGTTAGATCATTTTATCTAATCTTAATAAAATTGTAAAGACTTTAGGAAGTAAGAAATTTGATTGAAAAAAACATCTTTTAAAGTATTTAGATAGTGACATATTGAACGTCATTTAAAAATAAAAAATTAAGACAACGACATATTAGCTGGATCTAGGCCAAATATGATTAACCATCAAATCCACGATTTAGGGTATGAGACCATGATAACTCCATGAAACCCAAATTAAAATAAAATTAAAAGTCTAATTTTAATCAACCAAATATTAAAGGCTAAAAATGAAAAAAGAAAAAGATAGAAAGGAAAAAGAAAGCTATATTTAAGAAACAAAAATATCATGAAAGTGAGTATATCATGCTTATATTTAAGAAATTATTTTAAATTAATTGAAAACCAAGATTTATTTTAAAAATACTAAATTTAATATAAAAACAACATATAAAAAGATCCAAGACAACCTAGGTCATTTTCAGATTGATGAAAAATTATTTAGAAAGAAAAAAAAAAGAGCTTTAAAAAAGGACAAAAACTGGAAAAAAAATGAGCTTAAAAAAAAGAAAAAAAGCACATAACATGCGGAAAATTTAGAGAAAATCTCATAAACTAAAAAAAATATTAACAATTGATTTATATAGTAGAAAACTAACCTTAATTTGACTTAATGGACCAAAATTTGATAAATAGACCAAACCATATTGAAAACCCAAAATAACTAAAATAATAAAATAAAACTTAACCCAAATAAACTCTTAAATGCTGCAGGCCTTAAAATAAACTAATAGGTAAATAAATAATGGGCCAACTAATTAAAATAAAACCAAAATTGAATTTCATAATTTGCTAGCAAAATCAAAATCCAACTTCAAATGAATGGTTCTCCTTATATCCCTGGAAAGCTGTGAATGTCTACTTTTCGATGCAACTAAAATCACATCAAATTTCATTATGTAGCTCAAATTATGACAAAATAGTAGAGAAAAGTCAAAATTTACAGATTTAAATCCTTTTTTTTCCAATCTTTCTGTAATGTTTGGATGCTCCTTTACAAGTGCTTTTTAAACATGAATTAAATTAATCAAGACTTGTTCTTCATTATTTGATATTCTCTTAAAGTCCACATTATCCCATATATCTTGAAGAAGTCTCTTAATTGCCTCTTTAAACCTTTTTGCTCTAAATCTTGTGACTAGATCCAATGAAACTTCTAATGTATTTCTTGGTGTTGAAGTTAAAATCGCACTAGTAAGCAACCACATGCATTGCTTAAACACTGTTACTTGTTGGCTCGTATAAGCATGTTCTAGATGTTTATATATATATATATATATATTAAAATACCATATTGCCTTGTAAACCATATAATTATTACAAAACAAAAACCAAGATGAAAGTACAAATAAGTCCCTAGAGGCAAGATTAAGACATTTGGATTGCAAGGACAATAAAGTCATTTAACCATGTTGTGAAAATTGAAATTACACAAAAGCTTCTAGATTTAAGTTAAATAATTGTTTTTTTCATTTAAGGGAAATTAAGTAATTTTATTATGTAAAAAAAATCAAAAGATTGAGTTGCCCCTAAGCACTTTTATAATAACCAATAGACAACGTGAAATTACCTAAAATAGTAATTTTATTGTTTTAATTCCCAGCAAATTAAGACATTTCTATAATATTTTTCCCATATGTTTTAGGTTTTCATTAAAAAGTTTTTTTTCAACCTTTTTTCTCAAACTCTTTTTTGAAATGTAACTTTTTATGAATAATTTGATGACCATTTTGTTAAAATTTGTTCAAGAAAGACAATTAAACAAAAAATGATCAGAGTGTAAAACTAGAAGAAACCCTAAGGCCAATTTCAAATTCACACGAGAAATTACTTTTTGGTTCATTGTCTTTTCCTTTTTTTGTTCTTTTATAGTTTATATAGTTTTTGAATTTTTTTTTAATCTAAAAGTTCATTTTGTAGGTTTTATGTTTGAGAAAGGAGAGAAGAACTCATTGGATAATAGTGAGGGAGGGATAAACTCCTTTGTTGGCCTTATTTCAGGGATTGAAATAGTTGATCTTGGTGTCAACTAGTTCCATTAAAAAAACAAAGAATTCGATAAAGGTGTTTTTAGACTTTCAAGTTGCAAAATAAATAAATAAATAAATAAATATGAGTTCAAAGAGAATTTGTTTGATTTCATTTTGTATTTTTGGATCAATTGAAGGATGTTAATTGACATATTGATTTATTGAGATGTTAAGGATGTTTATTAGGTGTTTTAGAGTTAAAATAAGTTCAAAATATATTTTTTAGACCTAAAAACCACAACCCTAATTTTCTAGGCACCTTCATAATGGGTCTAGCCTCGCATATCAACGTGTATTTGGCCCTTTGTTTGTTAGGTTACAGTAAACTCTCCTTCCTTTTTATTTTTTTAATTTTTTTATGGATTTAAATTTAAATGCACTATAAAAAATTAAGCATTATATTCAATTATTACTCAATTTTATCTTTTTTCTCAAGTGATATTATAGGTTTTCATGAGAATGGTAATATTTGCTTTCCGAATTATTACATGTCTAATATGAAAAACAAAAGTCATGAATATTAAATTAACATACAATTATGTTTTTTTAAAATATTTTAATAATTGTTTTTATATAATTTTATCACATTTATCATTTTTTTTTGTCATCAATCATATACAAAATACTAAGACTTTATTTTAATATTTTATTTTAATATTTCTTTTAAGATCATAATGGATTTTTGTTTAGAAAACAATACTTGCAATTTGCAAAATGTCCTGGCATTGAGTTTATACTCAATTTTAGAAGTGTCTATTTTTTTTTATATCATATTATTAAATAAAATATAGTTTTAAAGAACAAAAAGTTATTTAACCCAATGGAATACATGATATAATTCGTGTGTTTAACAATTTAACTAAAGTTATTAAACTCGATGGAATTCATGATCTTGGTCGTGGGTTTGAGGGGTTAATTAGAGATATTTTTTAAAATTAATTTATTTTAATTTCATCTTCCAATATTGAGATGATTGAGAATTGATTATAATTTGTTTTGGTTTTGTGATATAATTTGAATCCCGATCTAAACAAGAAGTCGAATATAAAGATTTTAAAATTGATCTATGAGGCTGAATTTAATGACATTGTCAAAAAACTATCCACAACCTGAATATTTTTTTTTATATTCAAAAATAAATTTAGTCTGACCTGTAACGTAGCACATGCCAGTTATCTGGTAACTACTATAAGAATTTTTTAAGCAAGATTAATAAATTAAATTTAGTTTCTCATCATTATCCTATTGATAATAATGAAGCAACTTGAATTTAAATCTATAACGAGAGGTTTAATTTCCTTAATCACCTGAGCACT
>Ga0325404_1002939_pt1 | contig 18169 bp, 9 predicted proteins | sample PopdelMetagenome_18_FD_205664 | JGI IMG/M metagenome (GOLD analysis project Ga0325404, IMG submission 205664) | Populus deltoides microbial communities from Bellville, Georgia, United States - Xylem-Control-R1 | ecosystem: Host-associated > Plants > Phyllosphere > Stem > Wood/Secondary xylem... | reverse complement strand
TATCAAAAGCATCAAACAAAATCAACTATGGTTAGATCACTCTTACCATATTCAACCCAACAGTGTGGTTCTTTCCATCTGAAGGCCCTTCTACCGGATAACCAACTTCAAATGTCGGCGCGATCTGCAAAACAATAACAAACAATTCAGCTAATTAATGTCCACTGTAAAACAATTCAACTTGTCATAAATTAAATAATTATTGGAAACTACTGGATAAAACGACTGATCGGCACGTTGCTTTACTATCGTGGCAACAAGATTCATTGATGATCAAATAAGCAACGAAACAATTAACATATCAAAAGCATCAAACAAAATCAACTATGGTTAGATCACTCTTACCATATTCAACCCAACAGTGTGGTTCTTTCCATCTGAAGGCCCTTCTACCGGATAACCAACTTCAAATGTCGGCGCGATCTGTAAAACAATAACAAACAATTCAGCTAATTAATGTCCACTGTAAAACAATTCAACTTGTCATAAATTAAATAATTATTGGAAACTACTAGATAAAACGACTGATCGGCACGTTGCTTTACTATCGTGGCAACAAGATTCATTGATGATCAAATAAGCAACGAAACAATCAACATATCAAAAGCATCAAACAAAATCAACTATGGTTAGATCACTCTTACCATATTCAACCCAACAGTGTGGTTCTTTCCATCTGAAGGCCCTTCTACCGGATAACCAACTTCAAATGTCGGCGCGATCTATAAAACAATAACAAACAATTCAGCTAATTAATGTCCACTGTAAACACCTTATCAATAAAATTCTCACAGCTCATAACAAAACACAAACGTTTTTCTCTTTCTAAACTATGTTCTCAAAATGAACAGGTTTGCATGATTAATTCAGATCACAGTGATAAAATGAAGGGCTTATTTCGTATTCCTGCTGTTTAATTACTCAGAAACTGCGTAAACACTTACAAAACAATAGTTGCTTATATCACATATTTCCATTGCAGTACGGCAGTGGTCACAATAATAAAATAAAACTGAGGGTACAAGAACAACCAAAACAATAATAAAAGTTGAGGTTAATGATCACATATATGATATATCATGTCTTCGCCTACCAGTGCACACGCTAAATGAATTAATCAGCAGTTGTAATTTTATATAATAAAAAAGATTTGAGCTTTATCATAAAGAAACGAAACCCAGTACATTAAGCAAACAAAATGGACAAACTCAGCTTCCTTCACACAAAAGAAAAGACCAAAAACAGGTCAAAAGAACATAGTCAACAACACCACCTCTAATCCCTTAAAAACAAAGAAACCGATATAAAAGAAAACCAGTTTTATTAGCAAACTGAAAAAAAAATGAAATGAAATGAAAAGAACTTAGATTATGATCTTTCGAAATTGAATCAACCCACAAGCTCAAACCTTCTCTCAAAAAAAAAAAAAAAAGAACCATTAGCACCCCAACCAAAGAGAAAAAAAAGAAGAAAAAGGGGGCTTCAAAATAAGAAAAGAAACCCGTGAACAACAATTCTACCTTGTACTCAATAACCTCACTACTATTCTCATAAACCTCCTTCATACTCTTAAACCTGACTTTCCTCATCTCTCAAGAACCAAACACACAAACAACAACAACAAACACAACAACAACAACAACAACAAATCTAACCCTTTATACAGCTTACCTTAAAACTCAAGAAGGAAACCAGCAAGACACAACGAGATAATCCAAAACATGACACCAAACTTACTCTGCTTTCTTCTTTCCTTATATATCTTACTCTCTTTCTCTCTCTATAGATTTTGTTTTTTTTAATTTATTAGGTTGCTTTTCACAGAAGGGGACTAGAGAGATTTTCTTTTGTATGAGGTGGCAATTATCTCTATTTTTTTTTTTTTATTATAGAGAGAAATGTCGGTGTGTTGCAAGCTCATACGATGGCGTCAATGTATGTTTGGGGTTTTGAGCCGCCTGATTATGGATTGGGACTCGTAGAGTTTTTGGATGGTGATGATTTGAGAGACGTGGACGGTTATTATGGAAGAGAAGTTGGGCTGTTGCTTGGGATGCTTGCACGTGTCAAATGTGCCAACGGTTTTTGAATTCTTAACCATCATATTCATGGGTGGATAAACATGGAAGAAATGAAATCCCTTTTATGGAGGTTGCTTTTCTTAGTTAAATTGAAGCCTTTATTAAACAATACACGTTAAGAGCAATAAATTTAAAAATTAAATCATCTATAATATGCTTATGCTTACTAGAAATTTATATCGTTATTAATTTTAAAATTTATAATATTAGTCGAGATATACACAAACTAACCCGGATATTCACGTTAATAAAAAAAATCATAGACACTACCAATAATAAAATCTCAATATATTTTTTTTATTTGTGATATTGTTTTATGTAGTATTCATTCAATAAATAAATGGCAAAAATCATAATTACCTTGTGTTATCTTCATAACAGGATCCTCACATGTCTTACTTGATTTTCCAAATATGAATTTTAAGAGTTTATGCCATCACATTTGACAGTAATAGCCGATAAAAGTTTTTTTTAAAAAAAAACAGAGAAAATTGAATAAACTTGACAATTTAAAGTAAAAATTGACCAAAGTTTTTACAGTTCTAGGAGGGAATTGTATCATTAATGATAACACAGGGCCACAGGGGAACTTAGGGTTTTCTCCTTCATTAAATCAAATATCATTGTTTGGTATTGTTATATATCTTATAGTAACAAAAGGAAAAGAATCTAGAATTAATAAGTCAATTCATTTATTATTCATGTTTTGATTGGGATTTTGTTTTTAAAAACATACTTTTATAAACAAGGAGATATACCAGTGGTTTTTTCTAAAACGGTGGATTGAGAGTATTAAAATCCCGTTTATTTATGCGTTTCAAAAGTATATATTTTTTTAAAATATTTATTTATTTAAAATTAATTTTTTCAGTGTTTTTAGATCATTTTAATGTGCTAATATTAAAAATAATTTTTTTTAAAAAATATTATTTTAATATATTTTCAAATAAAAAATATTTTAAAAATCAAATGCTACCACAATACTAAACGGGATCTAAGATATCTAAAACAATCAACTAAGATTTATAATTTTTTTTTTATCCAAGTTCAATAATATACATGAATAAATGCAAAACCACACCTACACGGTCAGATTGCATGTATTGGAGAAAAAAATGGTAGAAATCCAATATAAATTTGGAGAATTAAATTTCTTAACATCTAAGAATAACTATAAGGACTTAGCCCATTAACAGAGATCAAAAGGGGAAAAAAATTTATTATTTGTCTTTATATTTTCATATAATAGGAATATTATTAATTTCAAAACTGAAAATGAAATAAATACATTGAATAATTTTAAGTTTTCATTTTCAAATTTAATACTCCATTCATATCACGGTTTATTTGATATTATAATTATGATTGTGTTTTAAAATTGTGTTTTTTTTTAATATGTTAAAATAATATTTTATTATTATTTTTGATGTTATCACATTAAAATTATTAAAAAATAAATTTTAAATAAAAAACAATTTTTTTTTTTATAAACAGTATTTATTTTGATGGGAATGAAAAACACGGTGCAAGTCACACAACGTTGCCTGGTATCGGCGTGACAACGAAGGACATGCAACTGCTTGGCAGTGATGCAAAACGAGCGGGTAGGGAGGTCACAGCTGGACGAGGACAGGGACTTTTATTATATAACTCGCTCCGTGACCCGTCAAATAGCTAGATTTCAAAATGACAGGTGGACGGGACAGCGACAAGCACGTAAAATGCAAAGAAAGAAAAGATGGTTAGAGCAAAGAAGGAAGCAGGCTTCACATTCATTGATCGACGCTGCAGGGAACGAAGGTGTCTTACTGTCTTTTCCAATATTTTTTTTAATTGAAATGAAATATTTCAGTGTTAAAATGTTTTAATATGTTATTTTAAAATTATTTTATTTATATATATATATATAAAATAAAACTAATTTAAATTTAAGATAAATTAATTATAAATTATACAAAATAAATGTAATACTAAATAAATATAATTTTAAATTTTAAAATATTTCTAAATAGTCAAGATTAAATAAATCTTTAACTTAAAGTAATTCAACTTAAACAAAATATCAAAAAAATATTATGAAAGTAAAATGTTTTAACACAAATATTTTAAATATAAAATTAGGTCAATGTTATCAAGGCTAATGAAATCTAAAACATCCCTTATTTTGTTTAAATTCTTACAAAGTATAAACATGAAAAAACAACATGAATATAAACTATATATATTAGTGATAAATCTAATTTTAAAAAATTAATATTATTGTTATTGAAAATAGTAATGAAAAATAGCTTTTTATAATTGAGTGGTTTAATTAATTAAATTGAACAAGGTTCAATTTGATTCAATGACTTTTTAAAAGCGGAACGGAACATGTGGAATGAAACCGGAACGGAACATGTGGAATGAAACCGGAACGTTCCGAGCGGAATTTAGCCGAAAAATGCGGAACGGACCAAGATTTAATTAGCTGTGTTTTTACATTATATAAAAAAACATTTTGATTTAAATATTTCAATTTAAAATGAGAAGATAATATTTTTTTAATGCAGGATATGAAATTTTTTTGAAATTTTATTTTAAATTTTATTATTTACAATAGATATAAATTATTTATAAAAATATTATTTTAATTCTTATGACAATCCAAACCCTAAATAAACTCACTCATCAATGAGATTAAAAAAATTATATTTTTCTCATAATTATAAAAAGGACTTAGAGCCATTAGTGATTCACATTGACATCTTGAGTGCAATTATCGTGGATTCTATACTCGTTTCTTAGGCACCTCAGTTTTTTTTTTGGTTCCTTGATTATTATTTTTTTAATTTGATTTTTTAATATTATATTGATTTATATTAATCTTGGTGATTTGTTTTTATGCTCATATATAAGGTTTGTTTGATACTCTGTTTAGAAAAATAAAATATAACTTTATTAGATCAAATTCGAAGTTTACACAAAACTTCAATCTTTTTTTTTTAGCCAACATCAAGGATTGATTTGTGCGGCGGCCATGGGTAAAGTTCGTGTTTGTTTTTTTTTTGTCACTCAATTTTATTTTTTAATTTGATGAGGATCTCACAATATCAAAATAAAAATTTGGTGCACAGTTAATATCTAGTTTGACGAAAAAAATAAAAATTTGTTGAAGTAAAATTAAGGAATTAAAATTAAAACTAAAACTAAAACAAACATGGTGGGCTGATATCAAAAGATAAGACACTTTAACCAGCACTGTATCGCTTGCATATTCATGTTAATATTTCATTGATTGATAGTAAAAGTCTCAAAATAATAATTTTTTTTATAGGATTTAGGGAATTTGCAATAAAAAATTGGTGATTTTATAGTGATGAATTATAACAAATGAAGAGAAAAATATTTATTTTTTTTATTAAAATAATATCGTAAAGATCCTTTTTAAATTCTTTTTTGGTCTTGGCCATAACTTGACTTGACTTGAATGAAGTTTTATAATTCTATCTAAAATGAATTTGACCGAGAAGCAAAAATGCCGTTGTTTTTCTGGTCGTCAATTTTCTTATACCAAGATCATAAGAGAAAAAAAAAGTTTAATAATACCAGATTTGTGAAATTATATATATATATATATATATATATATATATAAAAGACTCTTACTTTCATATATCTTTTTATATATTTTGAAACAATTGGTTTTTTAAAATAAATTTATTATAATCTGTTTTTCAAATTTTTATATTTAATTAACCATGTATCAATAATAAAATTTAATATTTATATACACCTAATTTCTTTTCATTTTCAATTAACTCTAATATATATATATTACAGCGTGATTATAATATATATTTGTAAATTTGGAACCTCCAATGAAAATGGGCAGGAGGTAAATGAGGCATACCATCTTTAACCCGTTACATTGACATGCTTATAAATTTTTTTTGTATTGTTTTTAGATGGAATTAACCGTATACATGCGTGCTAGCTATTGGGAGATGATTTGTATAACTTGTTTTTATACAACTTTGTGATAATAAAAATAAATATTTTAAAGAATCACAATGATTTAAATTACACAAGAAAACTTCAGCAAAAACTCCATTGTCTCATCAACGCTTTTCTTTTTTTATTTCAGCAAAAATATATATAGTTTTTATCATGTTATGATTTTTTACTGAAAAATCCTTTATATATATATATATATGATGCGTCGTTTTTATTTAGGGCAAACTCATGGCTGTATTTAGAAAACAACAAGAAGTAACAAAGAAAGAGGTTCATCCCAAATATATGAGTAGCAACTTGATGAAGGCATGCAGAAATAAAACCAAGTTAGGAAACAAAAACTGAATAAAAACAACAACAACAATTGAAATGAAAAGGAAAAAGTGTATACAAAAGGGGAAAAAAAGTAAACGACGAGTGAACATATGGAAACGAAAACGAAAAAAAAGGAAAAATAGAGTTTTGTGTGTGTGTGTGTGTTGGCGGGGGGTGGGGGGGCTGAAATAGAGCAAAGAAGAAAATCATGAAGAGATATCAAGAGCAAAGAACATTAAATGAACATGGGATGGAGCCATAACAAATGAAAATGAATCAAAACCAATACAATAGAAATTAAACGCGAGATACAAGGAAGAAGAAAGGCTAAGAGTGAAAGATGGACATGCTAGATCTTAATGAAATGAAGTCATAACTGGTACAGAAGAATGAAAACAAAAGCTAACTGAAAAGGATGATGTCTAAGTAAGGTTTCTGTAAGTGAAAACACTAAAGGAATTGCCGATGAACAGGTCTATTTCGTTGGCATTTTCAATCAACGCACCTATTCTGTCGAAAAGTTTATAATTCGATGATTATTGCCCATACACATAAAACAAGGTTTGGTAATTCATCTATGTCTACGGAGCATCCACTATCAATATATAGAAAGAAAATACATATATACAATAATGAAGGAGAAGAAGGAATAACTCTACTTAACTCAACTCTCACTCACTGGCTGCTTCAACTAGTAGACATACATCAATGATTTTCAACTCAACTTCAAGTATAATTTTAGCACACTTCAGCTATGCTTTTATCTCCATATCTAACAATCTCCTACTTTGATAAAAGGAATCAAATTTTCTTCTACCCTCGATCATATACATGTGGTAAACTCCCATTTGATATGAATAAGCATCACTTGATGAACTTTCACTTGATTAAAGTGGTCCTTCTCGCCTATGTTATTATGCATTCTTGCACTTCATCTAATATGGTAGAATCTCTTCCTCGTCTAATCATAACTCTAGTCGAGAAAGCGACAAACATCATTCGAGTATTATAATGCTATTACGAGCTTGCCACCCTTTCAAAATATTCTTTATCCAAAAGTCTTTTTTTCCTTACTCTATTCCAACCTAGGAACCATATCTTACCATTTTATGAGTCATCTGCTCTTTATCCAATAGTCTAACTAGCTCTCTATTCTTTTTAAGGAGACAATCCATAAAAATTGATTTGCATTTGTTTTCATACTCCAAGTATTATAATGTCATTAAGAGCTCATTACTTTTATAAAATTCTATAAATATCGTTTGCTCCTAACTGAGAGCTTGTCTTATTACTTCATGAGTATTTTGCTTATTGTCAAGAGTCCTACTTAGCTTTGCACTTCATCATATAGGTAATATCATCTCCATATTCATCCTAGTCAATACTTCATCAGTATCTATACCAACACTTGTCTATCCATGTATCTCTATCTAAGTATTAAATTAGTTCTATCATTAAAGATAACAAATCATACCTCTACTCACACTAAAGGATCATTCAACCAGATGGCCAGTCATATCACTTCTGAAGAGTATTCACGCTTGTCTCTAACACAAAACTCCAACTACAAGTTTAACTTTATGAAGATGGACATTCTACTTTGTATCCGAAGGTTTTCACTTGCCTTTCTATTTATAGATAAAATGTGTGTTAAGAATGAGATTTAATTCAATATTGGTTTTTCATCTTTTTCTCTATGCATCATGACCTTTCCTCATTCCATATGTCAGGGTGTCCAGAATACCTAATTTCATATTTCTTCATGGCATCAAGCATGCCAAATTCTCTTTAACAAGGATAAACTTTTCTAATAAATTCCTCAACTTAGTAATTTAATACACGTATTAGGTTTACATGTGCGACTTTTCTTCTTCAATATTATTGCCCACTACGATAACTTTTATAAAGGCAATCCATCTCATAATTTAGTTTGCCACCATTTCTAGTTCAATTCTCGACAATTGAACCACATCATTGCATCTAAACTTAAATTAACTGAGAACTCGCTAAATCGTATTTTATACAGCTTAGATTTGATCAATAAAAATCTAGCTTAATGGATAGCCTAAATTAAACAACAAATCTAGTTGCATATAGGATTGATTGTATTCAATCTCTACCATAATCTCATGGATCGGCTCAACTCATCCATGGCTCGCCTCAACTCATTTCGGCCCGGCTTATGGCTCAATAACATGGTCGGTGGAACGCTCTCACTAACATGCATGCCGACTAAACCTATATTAATGTCACGATGACATAATAAATGACATCATCTTCTAGTATCCAGTTGGGTCAATTGGTATTCATGTTAAGCCAATTGTCCAGGTAAAGAAGGCACATGGTTAACCCTTTTCTCAATATATGGAGGCATATATAGTCTCTCTAGGATTCTATCATGCATGCAACTTTTATGTTGTGTGTTTATCTTAGTCTTCTCTTTATAATGGTATGTTCAAAACATATTTTGGATCATTTTGTTATTGGATAAAAATCAAACACCTACTATTTTCTTTATCCAATGTTTTGATACTAATTGTTAGGATCGATTGATTATTATCTAGACACAAAACATGGTTCAACAATTCATCTACATCCACAGAGCAGCCAATGTCAATATATAGAAAGAAAATACAAATCTATAATAATAAAGGAGGAGGAACTCTACTCTACTCAACTCCCACTCATTTTGTAATTATCTCATATCTCTCTCACCCTCTACTATGGAAGCTCTCTCTCACTCGCTGCTTCAATTGGCTGTATTTATTATGATTCTTCTTACCTCTGATTATGACTAAAAACGGGGGACAAACTTTTCACTTTCAACCAAGATTTCTACCAACAATGGTAGAAATATAACCATGATTTCCAGCTCCATTTTAGCCATGATTTCAGCACACTCTAGTTGTGCTTTTGTCTCTATATGTAATAAAAAAGCACGCACTTTAAACAAAATTCAACAACCATGTTGGAAGGATATATTAATATAAAGTAGTAATAAATAATTCGAGGGCCTAATTACTGATTTTTTGTTTCGAGATTGAAAAGTTCTTAAGATTCACTAACACGCTAGATAAGTATCCGAGCTTGCATGGAGTGTTTTTTTATAGCTTATAGACAATACACTGTAGGGGGAAGAGAATTTGTAATTTATGATGAACCTATGAAGCAACTAAAAAATAACTTATGATTAATCTTTCGAATCTTGAACACCACGCTATTGCTAATTTTCAGCCTTATTTGACAAAGCTAAAGAATCATAAAAATTCTTGAGCATGACATTTTATATACATACAGGTGCCTCGTTAAAAAGATCAATAAATTTAAAAAACTTTAAAAATTACTAGTCTAATATCATGACATAATTTAGCGATATGTACACTTTAGTATTTAGTCGTGACTTGAGCTTATATGCATACAAAATCCTAGAAAATTACATAACGATAAAATCAAGAGAATCAATGAGCTTCCTCGTCCAGAACCTGAAGAAAGAAAGAACGAAAAATGAGCTAGTTTAGGATTTACCCATTTCCAGAAGCACCCAAATTAGTGAGCGAACACATCCACGCAGCTAGTCCTGCCAGGGGAGCTCAATGCGAGGAATGCTGGATATGAGAATCATCGCTTAATGTCCAAGTGCCAAATCTACTACAAGCCAAGGACAAACTATAAACGGAACAAAATCCATATATATATTGGAAACATCACGTTCCAATTTCCAGGATGCTAGGGCAACTCAAAAAAAAGAGAGAGAGAGAGAGAAAAGAAGCATATTGGATGCCGTTCAAAACTAGAAATTAACAGAGTTTACATGATAGTCATTTATTTCTTTAACACAACACGCTTCTCATCTAGAATCTGGTGGTATTGTTATGACATCCACTACGTTGCAAATCAAGCTTCTAATTGACTGATAATGCTGGAAAAAATCTGGTAGCCTTGGCACATATCAGAAAGCAGGCAGTACTCATTCTTGGCATGATATGTGGCCATTAAACCTGCAAAGGAATGCAAGAGTTTCGGTATTGAATGAATGATCATCCACTCAACGAGTTTCTATTCACTTAACCATGATGCTGAGGACAAATTGATAAATAGTAGAATAATCATTGAGGAACTTAAAACCTTAACTCCACAATTAAATAGAGGTTTCAGAAAATGGTAACTACAAGTACTTTTGAGTCTCCATAGGTAATATTTATGGAATTATACCATAGGTTGGTTGGGTTTTTAAGGTCCGTGTGCAAGAAAGTTCTTTCAACACCATATTTCTGGTAAAAGCTCAGAGATAAATTTTTTGAGCATCCACTCAAAGACTCGGATAGAAACCTGCTAAGTAGCCTTATATTTACACAATGGATTCTAGAAACACCATCTCCCAGGGGATGTTTTCACCTCACGCTGGATACTTGACCTTTCTCAAGGAATAGTGACTAGCTTTCTCTAGATTTCAATAAATGCTCATGTGAAGGCTAAATCATTAGCAAAAAAGTGCGAGTAAGACATGATAAAATGAATGCAGTAGGTCTAAGTTTCCTTTGTTGCTCAATCCCTAGCCTATATAGTGAGTTGTTATTGTATTTTGCATCTTGTTTCTCCTGTAACATAGATTACAACTTCAGGGAAGCACCAAGTAAACTCTCAGAATAAGCTACTTTCAGCTTCATACATGAAAAACAAAATTAAAAAAATTAAATCAAAGCTGTCAAAGTTGAGATGATACCAAAATGTACCTTTTAGACTTTCAAATACAAGACTAATAATGCAGAATAATGTGTATTTGCCTAACGGATAACCAAATTTACACCTGCATATTTGCCTAATGATTACACCAGCCACAAAAATTTGTTAATGTACATCCATCCTACTGCATTTCTTTTGTTCTTTCTGAATTCACCACATGCTTAACCATTTTCATGGTGAATTTTCAAGCTCTTCCAATGAGCTCTAAAGAGATTGAAGGCAAGAAGGACAAAACAAAGAAAGAAGGATATGAAATGAAACTATGGACTGGACGGTGTGGATTAATTCAAAGTTTCTAATGTATTCTGAAATAAGTATATAAGGGTAAATTAGCCCCACAAATTCCTTCGACAGATAACGACAATCTTAATTACACCCTAGCATCTATAAGGCTTGAGTTTATACAGTGAGAGTAAATATAAAGGATGAAAAGAAGCAATTGCATCATACCGTAGCCTGTAGTTTGAACATCAAAACCTTCATCCTACAAAATCCAAAAACATTAACTAACGGATGAAAACTTAAAGGCAAGTTACCATGAAAAATGGAAAAAAGGATATATGTCTTACTTTCAGCTCTCGAATTAGTGGCAAAGTCCCTGTGATTGAGTAAGGCTTTACATGCCCAACTACTTTTTCAGTTGCTTTACACAACACTTCAAAGCCACGGGATTTAAGATCACATGCAACTCCAGATGACGCTTCATTGAAGGTCACGGTAAGGCTGTTGGAAAAAAAAACATATACAACAACTTCCTTGAAGAGGTTGAAATGATGAACGAGAATAGCACACAAAAAAATAATTCTTAAGAACAAAAATAATTACATCCCAGAAACAGGGGAGATCCAAGGTGACAGAACAAGAAAGAAGACACACCTCCCCCTCAGGTTTTCTTCTGGGAGGACATATTTTGAAACCGGGCCCCTTGTGTCAAGCTTCTCAATGTTCTCATTTATTTCATCCACATATTCTTGTAGTTTGTCCATCACATCTTTGACACTGTAAATAATCAAAATATTGGAAATCCGAAACCTGATATATTATTGGGAAAAAGAAATGATGGAGTTATCCAGAACAAAGTAGACCCAGATCAGAATTACAAGGACATGCTCTATAAGTGCTAAGACTCTGGGATTAACACAAGGCATGCAACTTACCTATAGAAGGGTGTTAACCTGAAACAGAAGAAAAGGAACGGATGGTGAGACTTCATTTTCATATCAGTTGCTTGTATAAAAATCTCTGTAAAAAGTCATGAACCTGACATCTCCTGAAATTGTACACTCAGCAGGAATTTGATTGATCCCACCTCCTGGATCTGCGACAATAAAGATGGATTTCAGAAATTAAAGCATTTTCTTTCCACAATAAATCATTGCATACTGATACAAAACTTACAACTCCATTGAGTTGGCTTCATTGTTGATGGTGTTGCAAATCCATATACTTGCTCTTCCTTATGGGGTGGGAAGTCCTTGTAAAATCGAGACTGTATCTCTTTAAGTGCCTCCATCCCCAGCTCCAAAGGATTTATAGCCTGCAAATAATACACTCCTTGAAATTAGAAAATAAGCAGAAATTGGAAATGTCACTCCATCTTATATTCTACATAAAAATTGTTTCAGAAAGTTATAATGACATAAGTAGCGAGCAATTTATATCACATATGAAACTAGAAAGTCCCTTATTTGACTTAATTTTGTGAGCAAATCATCATCTATATAAAACAAATCTAGATATGTCTGCACAATCTACTGCTTTAAAGATACTCATCAAAGGGCCATAAAATCGTGTCTTTTTAGCAAACTCTCAAAACTGGGAAACTAACATGTAATGGGTCAATTGTAAATTGAAACTAGTTTAGTAATAAATTCTTAATTTTCTGGTTCTAAAATTAATGAATTAGCAGTCAAGAGGTTATATGTATTTCCAGAAATTGTTTTCAAATCTGCTCTTCATCATCCAAAATGCTTTAACCTGGATACCTTCCTTTCTACTTCTATATCAATGCATGCAGCATGTACAGCTAAGCTGAAAGAGGGGAAAAGGTATTTTTCCACATGCATGTCAGTACTATACAAATTAATACCAGCTTGCATAGACATGCATGTGCACGCAACATACTCTAAAATTGGTCATGCTATAAAAGGAAAAGGAAAAGGAAAAGGAAAAACAGTACTTGCTTCCGAAAAGGTAATAACTCTTGTCATGTAAGTTCCTTTCAAATATGTAATTATTTCAGTTCCAATTATCCAAACTGTGGTCATTATAACATCATGGTTTTTCCAAGATAGGCATATGGCCACACAGATACAAAGTGATTTAGATCAAAATAGATGATTTAAAATCATGTGGGACGAAGTGGTAAAAGTGATTTAAAATCACAGCAACTCAGATGATTTCGTCCCAAAAGAGAATAGAATGCGCAAACTAGAAACATACAAGTTGACCCCACCGAACCAGGATAGATATGGTGAATGGAACTGAGTTTTATGTCAATTCAATTTTTATTAAATTATCATTATTTGCGTAAACAAAAAAGGGAAATGAAAAGAAAATTACTCCATCCACTTGCTCTTTTAAAATTTGTAATCACACAAACCACTTTTACAATACAAATTTCTGCATGTTGCATTTATCATCTTCACTCCATCACTTACTCCTAGTTTCCAATCACACAAACCACTTTTACAATACAAATTTCTGCATGTGAGATGTCTTTGAAACTTCTTACTCCTTGAACCAAATTCATAAAACTTCTTTCACTCTACTGTCAATTTGATATCACCATTCTTTTCGGCTCAATGCATCTGAGTTTGTTTACAGTATCAGAGTTTGTTTACTGTTGCTATTCTAATAGCTATCTTTTATGTAACACAAAATCAGATATGCTTGGAGAATATCTTGCAATTCTGTTTTTCCTTATTGTATAAATAAACATATTGAAATTCAATAAAGGTTGTGTTCTTCTGCGTCTACAATAAAAAAGTTTTGTTTTCTCTTCAATAATCCAGCACATATTACTAATATGCAATGGCATTTTTTAATCAAGGAGCTCCTTAGCTTGATTTTGGCAGTATATTTTCATCTTGCAGAAATTACTATTTGACAGAATCATTCATCAGATCATTTATCTATTAAAACTAAAAAATCACATCAAACCTAGATGAAGTTGTGGGGTAAGTCATGCCTTTTATACCAAGAGAAGAAACAGCACAGACAAAGAAATGTGATTAAAGAGATGCATTGAGCCTAAAAGAATGGTGATATCAAATTGACAGTAGTGATTAAAGAGATGCATTGAGCCGAAAAGAATGGTGATATCAAATTGACAGTAGAGTGAAAGAAGTTTCATGAATTTGGTTCAAGGAGTAAGAAGTTTCAAAGACATCTCGCCATCAGTTTATGCATTAGTATTGTTCATTAGTTTTTGATTTCATCCAAATTACACACATTGGTTTACGTATCACATTATAATATTCCTCTTTGAAAAGCAGAACCAGCAAACCATTCATAAAATTTTTAGGTTTCATATATTTATATCAGAAAGGTGGCAATAGTTTCCCCAGTGTAAATAAATGCATGAAAAAAGTTCCAAGTTGAATTAATAAGACAATAGAGATTGCGATAGTATACCTTATGTGGTAAACCACTATGAAAAAGTTTCCCGGTGAAGTGAAGTTTCCAAGGAATCATACCGCCAGTACCAATGCAAGGTTGTTTATCTGCTGTGTCAATCCAGAATCTACAAACACGAAATCACATCGATTAGATCAAATTTATACCTTGGAAAAAAACGAAGAATATGAAACTAAATTTTCACTGAAGCTTCAGACAGACATCTACAAGACCAGAAAGATGATTTATATAATAATATGTCCCTTTCTTTTCCTACAAAATTGTAGGTTCCTTACAGAGGGCCTCCCTTCAGCTTATTGAGCAGACCATCTTTCACAAGTGCATCCACACCGACCCCTGTTATGGAAGAATTCTCCTCATTGGCTATAAAGACTGCAACTACTGTTGACTTCAATTTCAGCTTCGTCTCCCCCAACTTCTTCATCAGTTCAGTCACAAGAGCAACATGTCCCAAACAATCCGTGGTTCCACGGCCACGAAGTTTTTCCCCATCAATGCTCAACGAAAATGGATCAAACTCCTATGTATAACAATCACCATCATTTTGCATTCAGTGTTAAAGAATGACTGAGCAAAAATATCGAAATCTTCTCCTGAGATAAAATTACAATATTTCAAACCAAAACAAACCCGGTTCAAATTTTGTAATTAATAACTCAAAAGGTGTAAACTTTAAACTGAAAAATGTAAGTTTGAATGCAATTGAAACCTTAGCCACACCACATAAACATGAGAACCCAAATAAAATTCAGCAACAACTTCATGAGGAAATAGTAAAACTCTCATAACCAATTCAAAATCAAACAAACCCCACTTCAATAAACAAGAAAAGAAAAAAGAAAGGAAGGAACAAACCCAATCATTGGGATTAGCAGTAACAACATCCATGTGCATGCCAACAAAAGACAAGATCTTTCCTGGTTCAGTACCAGGGTACTCCACAATAAGATTTCCTCTTTTAGGGAAATTAGAGACATGATTCACAATCAAGGGACCTCCTCCAGTGGTGGTGCTGTAGGGGAGAAGAGAATTCAATACATGTGTGACAACCCTGTCTTCTTCAGGGATCAGCTCTGGTGGGTTGTTCTGGACATATTTAGACTCCCCAATGATGTTTTTCAAGAGGGAAACAAAGGAGTCCTTGTTCAGGTCTCCTAGGATTTGTTCAATATCGGCCATTAGCTTGTTGTGTCTCGGTGAGAGACTGAGAGAGAGGAATATGATGGCCAAATGCTGAAACTCTCTCTGTATATATAGTCTCTATAAAGTTGCGAACGGATCTCCTTTGCTTGGAATTTATGCTCATTGACACTGTTGCCTTGGAACCGTACCTTAAAAAACAAAAGAGTAAATCTTGATTATTGTTTTTTTCAAAACTTTTTAAAAGAAGTGAGGCTTTGGATTATAATTTAATAACAAATCTTTGATAAATTTGTATGATTTCTAATTAGAAAACATCTTATTTTTTTTTAATAAGATAAAGGTTTATATAATCATGAACTTATCAAAATATTCTTGAAATCTTATGAAATATAATACATTTATTTTTTAAACAGTGATTCTTGAAAAAAATTTGGTAAAATCTTTATTTTCAGTTATAGATTAAACAAAAAGAATCACAATTGTTTAGATTATAAATTTCATGCAAAATTATCATATAAATATTATATATAAATTAGAAATCTAACATGCAAACTATCATATAAATATTTTATATAAAAAAATCCAATATCAAGCGACAGTTAGATATATATACTTTTTGTATGCACAATTGTTTTGGAGTCATACATCCAAAAATATTTGTTATTTTTTTAAATGCATCAAATCCAATATCAAGCGACAGTTAATTAAAATTCTATTTTTTTTATTAATGTTTTTATTTAAAGACATTTATTTTTGTTAGCGGTATGACATATTGTATAAAAAATGAAGGCAATTAAAATAGAAATTAGGAAAAAATATTATTGATTGGAAATTCAGAGTGTGTGTGTGTGTATAATCAAAACCTTCTTTTCTTGTTCATATGTTTTTTTTTTCTTACGAAGACATGTCTTTTTTAAGAAGTATTGTTTTTTAAAATAAAATTTATCATAATATTAAAACAAAGTTTGAATAAAAAAATAAAAAAAATCATAAATAAATAATTTCTATATGAAATATAAAAATATAAAAAACAATTAACAATAAAAATAACTAAATAGATATTTTATCTACATTAAATCTTCATGAATATTATTTTTAATTAAGCATATTAGGTTCATATATAATTATTTTAAAAAATAATTGTTAATATTATTATAAAATCTAGAATGTTATTTAGAAACAAGGTTATAATCGGATAAGTATTTAAATATCACTTGACTACATTTATTGAAAGTAAATCCTACTATATAATGTTAAAAAAAATAGGGTCATTTAAGAAAATTAAAAAAAAAAACAGAAACGACTGGGCTGGAGAGATTGGCCAGTGTGCCCGACCTAAAACTATAATGCATAAACCCGCATGCTTGGGTATGTTTTTTCAAACTAGCACATATGACGCGTCGTATGCTTACAACATTTGTTTATCACTTGAATTAGCTCTGGTGGTCATAAAATTATGGCCGAAGTTTTTAGATTTTAAAAACCTAAATTTTATTTTTTTTTTTAACCCTGAAACATGAAAAACAATGGAACCTCTAAAACCACATTATTAGCCACAAAATATATTTTAATAGAATAAAAAAATCAAAATTAAACAAAATTAAAAAAGAAATTTAGAATCCCAATTTACCAGCATTATTAAAAGTAAAAATCATTACTTTTAATATAAATCAAACCATCTAGGTGGTGACCCAGTGATAAGAACTTGGGGCTAAGAGGTTTGCTCCTTCTGTAGTCTCTGATTCGAGTCCTTGGTTGCTCATATGATGGCCACTAGAGTCATACATGGTCGTTAACTTCAGGGCCCATGGGATTAGTCGTGGTGCGCGCAAACTGGCCCGGATACCTACGTTAATCTAAAAAAAAATCACCTCTATTGAGTTTTTTTCTTAAACATAAATTTAAAGATACTAAGATCATAATTATGGGTGATCGGAGTTTGGCCATCTGAGAACTTCTTACTGTTTTATTTTTTAAAAAATTTATCTCTCTTTTCTAGACATCTAATTAAGGACTGAAATGTAAAAAAAAAATAAACTTATGAACTGAAATGTAAAAACATAAAGAAGAAGGATCGAACATGAAAAATAATGAATAAAGAGGGACCAAATTAAACTTCTCTAAGCAATTTGAACAACATAAACATAAATAAAGTTTTTTGTTTTTTGAAATATCAATTTTGATAATTCATCTTTTAATTTTAGCTTTAAGAGCAATATAAAATTAAATTAATTTTTGTAAATTGTTCTCTAGTTTT
>Ga0325404_1002934_pt1 | contig 18180 bp, 12 predicted proteins | sample PopdelMetagenome_18_FD_205664 | JGI IMG/M metagenome (GOLD analysis project Ga0325404, IMG submission 205664) | Populus deltoides microbial communities from Bellville, Georgia, United States - Xylem-Control-R1 | ecosystem: Host-associated > Plants > Phyllosphere > Stem > Wood/Secondary xylem... | reverse complement strand
TTTTTTTAGCCCGAAAGCCATACATTTGTGCTATGAAGTGGGTTTGTGGGGAAGCAATTGACAGGCATCATGGGCCATGATTCCACAGTGGAGAGTGGAGCAATCTTCGCTGTCAGCAACAAAGAAAAGAACTCTTGGATCGAAACCTCTCTTCTTTCTTTTTTACCTGTCCATTTCAAGGAAAATTTAATGGAGTGAACTAACTTGCCCGTCTCTTGACGTGATTAAGACCTCCCAAACGGAAGTTTTATGGACTATATTAATCTACTGGGTGGGTAATTTTAATTAAGACTCGCCTTTTTTCTACTCACTGGGTCGATGCCCATTTTCACGCCTGCTATCATTATTACAAATTACAGAAAAAAAAAGATTCACGATGGATTTCCTCAGTATAGTGATTTGTGTTTTTTATTCCTTTAGTTTTTTAGCTTTTTTTTTTCAGTTGGGTCCTTGTAAATTGAGTTCAATGGGATTTTGAGCTCGTAATTTATTTTGAATAGGTTCCTATCGAGTTCTCTAGGAATCAAAAAGATGTTTCAGCATTGGATTAATATTTGATTTGGCAAGATAGGATTCAGTTTTGTTGGTTAATAAAAATATAGTTTTTAGGGACCAATTTTGACAATAAAACAAACATGCATCCACTTTCTTTATTATTGCTTTGCCGGCGCCTTCTCTCAAAAAACTACCTTAAGATTTTTACAATTTATTTTTTGGTCTTTCGAGTTTTTTCATTAAGCGTTTTAGTCCAAAATTTTATTTTTTTTATATATTAATCTATAGATTTGAGAGAGGAGAGAGAGTCGCTTAAAAAACAGTGAAAAAACAAAAAAAAGGTTCAGTTCGCAACATTATGGCAATAAAAAATCTTTATTAGTGTCAATAGGTTTATCTTCTTGAAACGAGTTCAATGACGGTGGTGTTTTTCTATAAACATGCCACGAAAAAAATTAATCAAGTTCATTTAGTATTTTCAATTCGATTGATTTCCATTTATTAGGGTGATTTTAGGATATTTTGGGATTTTGAATAAGTTTATCAAAATTCTTAAAATGTTTTTAAGATATTTTTAAGGTGAAAACGAGTTGAAATATGGGTTTTAGGGTTCAAAAACTTGGACCCTGATTTCCAACCACCTTTACAGCAGTAAAAAAACTAGAGTTCAAGATGACGCATCCTCTATTTTTTATGAATAAAAGGATCACACGAAAAAAATAAAATTAAACCAAGCACAAAGACCTCATTCCTTAGGCCGAGGAGTGCCTAGGCTTTGGGTTGCTTGCTAGGCATGCGGCTGGGCCTACTGAGTCCAATATCTTTTAGTTTTTTTAAAAAATAATAATAAATATAAAATTTAATTAATATTTTCCCTTATTTTTAAAACAAAAATATTAATCATTCGATTGCGAAATAGATTTAATATTCTCCCTCATCAAGTTAAAAAAACGATTTTAAAAGACATGTAAAGGTTATGACCCGGGTTATGGATTGGATATGTTAATTACCTGGGTCTATTTAAAATGTTATTATCCCGATATTTTTTTTATAAAAAAATATTAGGTCAAAGTCATTTTTAATTTGTTTTTGGCAAACAAGATTTTGGCTATGTCGAATGAGTTAGTTATGCTACATATGAGAACTCAAGTTGATCTAAAATGTTGTTGTGTTAATATTTGTAAAAAAATTTAAACAACATCTAGAATTCATTTTAATAATACCAGGTTTTGCTAGGGGTGACTAGGTTGCGATTGAACCTATAAAATCGACTAAGTTGTATTAGATGAACTCCCACATAATTTAATTTATAACCTGAACTAAATAAAGATCCGGATGGAGATAAACCCATTGAGCCAAGCAAGGTTCAATAACGTTGCCAAAAAATTTCCAAGGACAAAGTGTGAATGGTATATTATTTTTAGATTTTTAACATATTCACGTCAAAGTTATCAAAATGTTTTTGTTTTAATCAAAACTTGCTTTTATGCTTATGTTAAGATATCGTCCAAAAACAAATATTCTTAAAAAAAAAAAGCTGAAAAAAAATCATGTTAATAAGATAAAGAGGTTTTAGTATGTGTTTGTGAGTATAATAATAATTATTTTTAAAGTGTTTTTTTATATAAAAATACATTAAAATAATATATTTTTTATTTTTAAAAAATTATTTTTAACATCAGTATATCAAAACAATTTAAAAACATAAAAAAAAATTAAGCTAATTTTGTTTTCAAAACTTCATGGAACGTAATTCATCATTCTTATTTTAAAGTGACCAAGATTTTTTTTATGTTTGTTTTGATTACTTTTTTATTTTTATTGAATAAATGATATAAAAAGTCAGAAATATATTTTTTTTAGAGATAAAAGATATTAATAAAAAAAATAAGTTATACTATCAATTTAATTTGTTTGAAGTTAATACTCTTCTTATCTATAAAAAATGTTGTCATATAAATAAATAAATAAATAAATTTATGTACTATCTTTTTTAAACTTTTATTAATATTAAATATATGATAATTATTTTGTTTCGTTAATTTTTTTTATCCAACCCACTTTAAGGCATGGATCAACTAGTTTTACTTTATAAATTGTATTTTACTTTAAAAAATATAAATTTAATATATTTTTAGATGATTTTAATATAATAATAATAATAATTTTAAAAAACATTATGCATCAAAATTTCAAACACAAACTAAGTTGTCCAGGCTGAAATACCAGCGTAGCTATAATAGAAAATGAAATATTGTCATTTACATGCTACGATGAGGATAGGGCCTCGCAGACATAGTTATCAAATCCGGTCTGGAGATTGATCTGGTTTTTTGGTTTTATGGGTCAACCTGGAAAAATTAAAAAAATATATTTAAAATTTTAATATTTCATATGAAAAAAATTAAGAAAAAATCTATCTGAATATAGGTTATACATGTTGTAAATAATGAAGCTTAAAAGAATATTTTAAAGGATTTCAAATCCCACATTGAAAAAACATAACTTTTTTTCTTGTGAACATAAAATATATATATTAAAGGGTTTTAAATCCCACATTGAAAAAATAACTTTTTTATTGGAAACATGATATATATACTAAAATGCTTCAAATCCCATATTGAAAAAACAACTTTTTTCTTATGAACATAGAGTATATACTAAGGAGTTTCAAATTTCACATTAAAAAAATATTATGTTTTAAGTTGAAGTATTTAAACCACAACGTTTTGTATACCACATTGAAAAAACATAACTTTTTTCTTGTGAACATAGAATATATATACAAAAAGATTTCAAATTTCACATTGAAAAAATAATTTTTTTCTTGAAAACATAGAATACATATACTAAAGGGTTTCAAATCCCACATTGAAAAAAACATAACTTTTTTCTTATGAACATAGAGCATATATACGAAATAGTTTCAAATTCCGCGTTGAAAAAATAATTTTTTTCTTAGAAATATAAAGAATATATATTAACTTTAAATCCCATATTGAAAAGGTATTATATTATCCTTTTAAGTTGATATATTTAAACCAAAAATTTTTTTTATCCCACACTAAAAAAAACATAACTTTTTTTTATAAATATAGAATATATATACTAAAAAGTTTCAAATCTCACATTAAAAAACATAATTTTTTTCTTGTAAATATAAAATACATATTGAAAGGATTTCAAATCCAACATTAAAAAAATAAAATATTTTTCTAATATTTATATAGTAAACTTTAAAAAGTATTAATAATCAACTAAAAAAATATAAAAAAAAGGTATAAAAAAATCACATTTAAAAAAATAAAAAAATCAGGTCTCGAGTTTGCCCAGGTCATGGGTCAACTCGCCGGGTCAATCGGGTTTTACCAGCTTGTTGCTCCGGCCGGTCTTTTAACAAATCCAGACCGGTCCAGCCACGGGGCCGGGTTTAATAACAGTACTTGTAGGTAAATAGATCAGAAGATTGCATAGGCAACAAAGCTCAAACCGCGGCACCTGTTTGATTAGTAGGAAGTCTTAAATACATATGCTGCCATGACATTCAAGTTTAGGTGACCAAGGTTTCCAGAAGTTCCATGAATTCGTCTGATTAGTTCTCTAAAGAAAGTTCACAAGAGAGATAATTCTTTCCCTCAAGAGTTCTCCAAATTATCTCAACTAGTTTTCTTTGCTATGTTCAATCTCATTAGAGGTAGCATACAACACCATTATAGACTAAGTCACGAGAAAAAACACGAAACCCTCGTCAAAACTGATTAATTACACATATCATGCTGTCTGCAAGCTTTTTTTTACCCAATTACCTTACTAATGCAGAGAATTCGATGCTCTTTCACACAACTGCTTTCATTTTGCAGAAAATTCGATGGAGCACTATTGCAAATCTTGGTGTTGATGGTCACACCTTTTTGATAATCTGCACGACATCTTCATCCTCCAGTTCATGTTCCTGAAATGCAAAAAATCATGACGAAATATTAAACAGCACATAAACATTAAGTGAAAAAATCTAACAGAATGGAGATGAATGAGAGAGGAACAAAAGTAAAAATAAAATAAAACCAAGTATGCTGAATCAGGTTTCAGAATAAACCTTGCCAACCCTTTGCGGTTTGTGTTTGGCGCTTGACCCCCATACCAGAGCACTATATCATTCACCAAAAGTAAATTTTCATGAGCAGGGGGTTAATTGGAAAAAAAATAGCAAAAAAAAATAAAATAAAGAGAAGATAAGATGGATTCATCAGATATGTGAACCAGTCCTTTTCTGTTATGTATGCAAATGAAAGGTATAAACTAATCAAACCCCATTTATAAATCGATTTTTACCAATAATATCTGCAAAGGATGTAATCGAATGAGGAAAGGGCCACCAGCAACTGACTTTTCTAACGTGTAACTAAACTGTGGGGGGGGGGGGGCGGGCGGGTGTTGACTGGGATAAATGACACTGTGAAGAGCACTATCCATGACACTCAAATGCTTCGATGTAGACATGCCAGCTAGCAGTTTTATTTTTATTTCATTCATGTCCAATACGACAATCATGAATTTTTCACAAACTACAACTTTTGAGATAACAGAAATTCAAGAGACACTCACTACTTGAATTGTTTCAACATGTCTTTGTGAATTCGTTCACAGAAGTCCTCAACTGTCCGCTTCTTCGATGACAATATCACAGGGTCCTCATAGTCTGGATTCATCCCTTTTGGCTTTGTATATATGCGAGTTAAATTTAGATACTCCCACACTTTATCCAGCAAACCATCAAGGTTCCATTCCAGGTGAGCACTATAGTGTATAAAAAAAAACATAAATTATACAAAATTACCAACAAAAATAACAAACAATATGGACAGGAATTGTTTGGCATGCAAAATGTGCAAATGAATAAAATAAGCATAAGGTCACCTAATGTTACCAACATAAATCAGAGATAATGCACACGCAGGATATGAAGTCAAAGACCAGTGTGTAAGCTACATTGCATGCTATACATAATAGTTCAGACCTTGCAGCAATTGCATTCAAGATAACAAGTCATAAGAAAGAAAGAAAATCTTTATCTTCATGAATTTTAGAGCTTACCAGTTTTGAAAATTTTCAATCAAAACAAACTGTATGATGACCAGTTAAAACTAAATGGATTGTAGCCAGATATCCAATAAATTACAAGAACAAAAAAGACACCAGCAGTTTAGATCAGCCTCTATGTACACAAAATGCGAGAGAGGGAGGGGGGACAAAGTTGCTCAATGAACACATGTAGATGAAGCGTTGGCAACAGACTTGACCAATCAACCAAGCCAAGCAACAATGGCTGGAGAAAGTTCATTCTCAGATTTCACTTCCCAACACATCTATATTGATGTGCTTGGGATCTCAATAGAAAAATCATGCCAGGGTTGCAAAATCCAGATAATTGAAAACAGATTCATGAGACAGATTTTCTTCACATGTGAAATTAAACAAAAATTGGTACGGTAAGAGTTGGACCATATTTTTAACCATAATTCTAATAAGAAAATTCAAGCCAATAAAAAGTCACCTGACAGGGCAGTAGTGAGGAAGTTTGTCCAAAATCTCCAGCTCTTCAAGTGTAATCTGATCGATTTTGTTCACCACATAGATGCAAGGCATGTATATTCTACTCCCCTCAATGACATCTATGAGGTCATCAGCAGTTGCATCATACCTCAGAGTAATATCAGCATTGTGCATCCTGTATTCACTGCATATTGCCTTCACAGTATCAAGATCAAGGTGTGTGTTGGCAACTGTTGATGTAAAATTAATTCCACCTTTATCTTTCTTTCTGAATGTCAGATTAGGCGGTTCCTTATTTAACCTGTTTCCAGAAAACATAGTGAATGATATATAGAATAACTAAACACTAAGAGTAGAATAAAAGGAGAACATGTAAGCCATGCCTACAAATATTGTATGTTTGCAATGTTGAAAGATTGAATTTTGTGGAATAAATATGTAAAAAGACAAGTCAAGTCATGAGGTATAAGCATCAAAATAAACACATGGAACAACACAACAAAAGCTTCGAAATATTATATCAAGAAATGTGAGACCCTTCCTCAATACACACACACAGAGAATAAAGTAGAAACTCAAAGAAAGTGTCTATCAAGGAGGTACCACGCATCTCAAAATGCTTTTAGGGCAAACATGCTAGGATATGGAAATATCAAAACATTCTGTTAGTAGGCTGAATGATACAGAGCATATGGAACCTTCTTTTTTTTTTTTTTGCTATAAAGCTGCAGTTGTAATCAGATAAAAAATAAAATTTCATCCAGAAACACTTGAGCAATTGTGTCCATGAGGCTTAAAATGCAACAAAGGCCAAACAGAACAGCTACAATTAGATGAACTTAATCAATTTTTATATGTTTCCAATCCATAAGGCTAAAATATTATTCTAATGGTTCAGGGAACATTGTTAGCATTCAAAAAGAAGTTTCGAAAAATTGGTGCTTGATCAATGGTTATTCCTGATACTAAATTAGATCTCCTTGTTCTTTCTTTCCAAATGGTAAATGATTTAAGAGGCATGCACAAGCTCTCCAAATGTTTTCACGAGAAATATACAAAGAAGAAAAATAAAGAGATCCAAGTAACATTTCATACAGTTGCACCAACAAAACATTGGCAGACAAATTAAATAAGGACCATAAAATTTAAACTACCTAGTCATTACCTTATGCCAAATCCTTCAAGCTCTTTCTCTATCAGACGCTTGTGAGTTATTGGCTTTATTGCATCGAGGACAATTAAGATACAGTTGCATGTCCTAGCAGTACTGATCACCTGAATCAAATTGACAGCACTATTGAATATAAGGATATAAATGGGCAAACATATAAATAATGCATATTGCATCGAGGACAATTAAGATACAGTTGCATGTCCTAGCAGTACTGATCACCTCAATCAAATTGACAGCACTATTGACTATAAATATATAAATGGGCAAACATATAAATAATGCATGTGAGCCAAATGTGATGGCAATGCTAACGGAATCATTCACAGAAGGTAACCAAAGAATGACATACTGTGAGCATTCATATCTAACTTCTATATCATCAGTATTTTAATAGCCCTAATTAAGTAAATGTTCACTAAAATGTCACAAGAAGACTTCTATATCATCAGCATTTCAGCACAAAAAAGAAATACCAACATAATTTTCCATGGTGTTTGGGCCAAAGGAAAGTGTTCCAGTACAAGATTCATGAAAATGCACAATGGTCCAAAGAAATGTTTCCCATCTAGGAGAAATTTTTGAAACTTAAACTACCGGCTACCGAGACTGGCCAACCAAATGTAAAAAGCCAATTTGCTGAAAGAATATCAACCACTTAAGAACATCTGTGAGGATCTTGATGCCTGCAGTGGATAAATTTGGTGCCCAAGTCTCTAGATCTCACTTTCCAGGTGAGATTACAGTTGCCAGTGCTTAAACAAATATCCTACAACCATATCCTTTTTTCCAGCATCCAACACATACCACACACTTCTGGTGTCCATTTGAGATATAGCCTATACCTTCAAAAATAAATTTAATGTCATCTTGGTAGTCTCCAGAGTCATGTTACTGAGCACATCCATGTCCATAATGAGTATCGCACAATGGTCTTGTTGCCTAATCCTTCCAAGGAATTTCATTAAAAAAAAAAAAACTTTCTTTTAGAACCAAACAGAATTCTCTCCATTCATGAAGCAAGAACTCTCTAAGGTAGAGGTTGTTAGCCCTTCTATGTCCAGGTACACATAACCCCAAAAACTTTAGTATTCATTACTCTGACATTCAAGCATTTACTGGCTACCAAATCCACACTATCAATTCAATAATGAACCATAAATGCACTCCAAGCAAGTCATAATTTTACAGAAAACCAATAGAAACAATTAGGCAGCGCATGGCCTGAAATTCACCAAACTAACTAGCTGAAGATGTCCTAGTTCCCTCACAACCTCACTCCATTACAGTTTGGAATCATAGCACTAAAGGATGCATTGAGCTTGTCAAAAATGGTTCCACCTAAAAGAGGCAGCTGGCCAAAAGATAAAGAGTAAAAGCAGAAAATGATATCTTAACTTCATATAAATAACAAATGTCATGTATTAACTATATTTTATAGACAAAGATCATTACTCGTTAATGAAGACCCGGACCTTAGACTACTATATCAATATTCAAAAACAGGAAAAAAAAATGAAAGCTATGCTAAACAACATGTCATGATCTACCTGCCTTCCTCGACCTTTTCCATCCTTAGCACCCTCGATGATACCAGGGAGATCCAACAACTGCAAATCATAAGAGAAGAAGCATTCAGGGCTAATATATATTTAGAAAAAAAAAAGGAGCTAGTACATCGAAGGCAATTCTAAATTATCATTTCATGCACAAATTGGGACAATGACGTGGTATGTAAAACCATTCTGAAACCTGATGACAAGCATTCAAATCCGGATCATTTCAAAAACAAAAAAAAAAAGAAAAGAAAAACCATCAATATCTCATAAAGGTAGTGAAAACCTAAAAAGATTTTGCAGCTAATATTACCTGAATTTTAGCTCCTTTATAAACGATCACTCCAGGGATGCAAGTCAGGGTGGTAAACTCATAGGAAGCAACCTATAATCCATAAAGTTTGAAAAAAATCAGCCATCTGAGCATGTTGTATATGAACTTAATATAAGCTCACTTTACCAAAAAAGAAGATAGAGAAAGGAACATATAAATGATTCAAGTTATTCAGTTAATTGACCAACTCCAAAGACTGAAACAGTGAAAAATCACCATGTAAATTAGGCAGTTAGAAGCTGCAGTGCCTCTAACAAACCCAGACCCTGCCTACACGCTCCCTCTCTAAAACCCTCTAATGCTCTCTTCCATGGAATGCAAATCTATAATGAGTTTTACAGAGATCATAAGTCTTCATACAATATAAAGATTTAACATTCAACTGAAAAGATAAGGAAACCAAAAATCCTCGAAAAGAAATTCTTGAAATCCCAAATCAGATAAGAACCAAATGGGAGTTTAAATTCAAGACATATCTATGCAAAAACAGAAGATTTTACTATAAATAAGCAGTGAATCCTCTCCTATTGAATCCCATCCCCAACAAATCAAAAACAGGGGGGGGGACAAAATACGAGAGATGTGTAAGACTGTTAAGCCAATCCTTCATCAAAGAGATATGAATAGCAGATATCCTGCACTGCAGGTCCAATCAACATACATTCATGTCTGCATTTTAAACAAAGCAAACACACTGCTTCATCATTGTTGTTACAAGAAGAAAGTACTTGAGGCAATAAGGCTTGATAGTGCTCACTCGAGTTGGTAAAGTGACGTGTTGATTTAATAACTAATTGTATATGCATAAAAAATTTTATATATATGTAAACAAGTGTGGTTATATAATACTTAACAGAAAGGAAGCCCATAAAAAAATACTCAAGAAAAGTCCCAAGGTGCTATAATCAGTATCCATTACCGCCTTACTGAACTGCCTCTTCTGTAGGCAATTAAGGCACTGAAGTGGTACCTTCGTTAGCCTTGATGCCTCAAGGTAACACTACGCTTGACAATGGATAATATTCATGCTCTAATAAGCATATATCAGGTATTATTTGCACACTTGCATTTCAAACAAGATGCGAAAGAGCCAGCGTGAACAAAAGAAAAAACAGGGCATACCTCCGAAAATGTCCCTGTTAATTTATTTAGAAGAGTGGATTTCCCAACCGAAGGAAAACCCACAAGACCAACTCTAGCATCTCCACTTTTAGTAACGTCAAAACCTTGACCAGCACCACCACCTCCTTTCGCCGATGGCTCAAGAAGTTCCCTTCGTAGCTTTGCGAGTTTTGCCTATAATTACCATATAGCGAACGCCGTTGAATGAGTTATTTCATACACGATAATTCATTTAATTATTAGTTAACAATCGTTAAATAAATAAAAGCAGATACCTTGAGCAGGCCGAGATGGTGAGCTGTAGCCTTGTTTTTTTGAGTCCTTGCCATCTGCAAAAGAGAATAAAATTCACGTCAGAAGAAATTGAGAAATGGAGGGGGGAAAAAATTATTTTTCCAAATAAAAAACTACCTCATCTTCGATGTCTTTGATTTTCTGCATTACAGTCGACATTTCTTTGAAGCTTAGAGAGAAACGAAAAGCGTTGGCGTCCTTTTCAAATCACGATGTACTGACGATTAAGATTTTGGCAGGTGAGTGAGTGTGGTGAATCGGAGAGAGCTGCGGCTTATGCGATAGCGTTTAGTGGAGGAGGAGAAGGTACTCGAGAGAACGGAGGGGTTTTGTTTTGTGGTTTTGCAATGGCTGCTGCGGCCCTTTTTCTTCCTCCGATGCTGGGCTGCTGAAGCCTTGGAGCCCGTTTCATTAACCGACCCGTTATGCTATGTACCAAATTTGTTGGGTTAGCATTTTTACAAAAAATTGCAAATTACCCGGAAAATAATTTTTTATAAATTACTTTTTAAATTTTTTTGTATTTATTTTCAATTAGAAAATTTGATCAATGAAAAACACTTTTCAATCAAAAAACATTTACCTTGATTTTCAGGAAAGTGTTTTCTTTTTAATTTGGACATAAAACATTTTCCAGAAGTTGTGAAAAATTTAGAAATATCATATTATTTGCTGATTATATCAAATTTGGTACTTAAAATTTTGATTGATATATATTTTGTTTGAATCCTTTTTTTTTCAATTCCATCCCTTAAAATTTAATTTAATTTGATTTTTATATTAATTTTGATCCTCATTTTTATGATTGTTATTTGCTTTTCTCTTATCATTTTTTAATTGAAATTTTTTATTTATCAAATTTGGTCCTCATTCTTTTGATTGTTATTTGTTTTATTTACTATAATTTATGAAATTATATTTTTTTTCATTCTCGTTCAACTTTTTAATTTGTAAGATTTGTTCCTTATTATTTTAATAAACTTGAAAAAAAATAAAACATTAATAAGCTATTTTCCAGCTTTTTTTCCATAACATAACCAAATATTAAAAAGTGTTTTCCAACTTATTTTTCATGACATTACCAAACATCAGAAAATAATTCATTTTTCAGGAATTCACTTTTCAAGAAAATCACTTTAAAAAAAAACTACTTTTCAGCAAACAAACGGGGCCTACAATTACAAATACAGGTGAAATCACCTGCACTATTCATGTCAACATTGCAAGCCGGTCTATTTTTTTCTTTGTTTTGATTTTTTATTAATTTTTTAAATTTTATCCTTTAACAATTTATTACTAAAATAAATTAAAACAATATCCACTAATATATCAATTACAATGATATCTTGCAATACAATAATTTAGCTATATATATATATATATATATATATATATATATATAAAATGAAGTTACTGATTTGATGGGCTAAACCACAAAATCCTAGTCAATCCAATAAATTGTTTTCTCAATATAAGAAAAAAGATATCTTTAATTTTTTTTTAAAGTCAAACCATATTTTTACTAGTTATTCAGGTTGTCCTTTAATCCATCAAGTTATCTGAGTTATATCGAAGCAAAAAAATAATTTTAAAAAACATAGTTATTAAACCCAAAAGAATCTATGACCCGGGTTGCAAGTTTGACAAGTTAAGTCGTGAAGCTCAAATCAATTCAATATGTCATCGTCTTAATATTTTTTTAAAAAATATATCATCCTGAAATTCTTTTTAAAATCAAATTATAAATTTTACCGATTATTCGAGTTGGACCAATCAAATAGATTAGATCATATTAAAATAATTATCGTATAATTTAATTTAAAACATGTGTTAGATAAAAAATCATGTCATGTCATGAGATTTTAAGAATAACTTGATGAGCATGATTTAATAATATTATCAAAAAAAAATTGCCTCATTTGCATGTGACACTACTAAGTAAACTAGTGTTTTTTAAAGGAAAATTTTTTTTCCAAAATGGAGTTGAAACAAATAAAAGTACTCATACTCAATTATTAAAAAAATAATCAAATCTGAGACATTGATTTTATAATTAACTCTTTAATTTATCAATGATTATTTCTGTGTTTAATATAAAGCATGACTCATGTTTTATCTCAATATCAAAACTATCATTGAATTTTCTATATAAAAAAAAAAGGAAACAAGAAGGAGCATTGTTATAAAATTCATAAAATATTATACAGAGTAATTCATATTATCTATGATGGAAGTCAATTTTTAATGACATCAATATTACTTTGATGTATTTTCAAGTAAAAAATATTTTAAAAAATAACCAGTGCTATGATACTAAATAAATTTTTAGTAGAATTTATTTTTTTTTATTTTTTCTTGTTGAAGTCAAAGGATTTTTCAAACTATGTTTTATTATGAATAATACTAACCTTATTAAGTAACTAAACTAACATTTTTCACCAAAATCACTTGACCTACAAAACTAATCTCCTTACGAACACAATAAAACCCTCAAATGTATGTCTTGTGAACATACTATAAGATCAAGATCTAACAGGGTGCATGACTATGGTAGCGTTATGTGCTTTCAATGATAGTATTTGGATAATTTTGAGGGGTGTAGCTTAATTAGTCAACCTTGAGTTTGCTTCCCAAAGATCATCGGTCCGAGTGTCACAAATCTCAGGGCTACTGGAGATTTACATAATCATTAACTTCAGGGCCTCGAAAAATTAATCGAGATGCATGTAAATTGACCCGAACACCCATGATTAACAAACAAAAAAGATATCATTTGGATGTTGTTTCAAATTAAAAAGATTAAGACAGAATTAGAGATGGGGTTGGAATTATAATAGGTCGGTTGGTAGTAATATACAAGATATAGTAATTATCTTTTTATATTATGTGTGGTTGATGGTTGCAAAAAAAAAAAAATACAAAATGAAAAGACAATATTTTTTATCCTTGTATTATTTCATCTTTATATAAAATATTTTAAACATTAAATGATTTTTTTATTTCACTATTTTATTTATTCTAGGGCTCTTTAATTATTATTTTAAATTCCTCTTGCTAATCTCTCTTCTGATTATCTTTCTTCTTAACATTTTTTATATTTTTATAATTTTTATAAATTTTATTTTTCAATTCCAATGATGAAGATTCACTTGTTTGAAATTAATGGTTAAAATCTAATAATAGACTAGAGTTGGGAATTATGATATTTTCAAAAGAGTATTATTGAAACAAACAAATACATGTACTCTTTTTCACCTTTTTTAGTGAAGGTACAAAAATCTGCTCATTTTCTATCTCGAGGTGGGACAAAAATAAACATCTCCATTGTCAAACAAGTTTGTATCTAAACTATTTGTTCAATGTGTCCTAGAATAAAAACAACACATTATCTAGTACAAAAAACATTATATTCAATCTCTTGGAAAATTAAACCATTTACATCAATAATGTCATAGTGGAATGTGTTTTTTTTCCTCATAGGATGTTCAATATCAAGATTTACAAAATTGATGATGTTTAATTTAAAAGATGATAATGTTAATCCACATCATGGAATTACAAATAAAGTTGACATAAATTACAATATAATCATCTTATTTCAATATATGAAAAAAAAAATGTGCAAGACAAACTCACTTGAAAGGCTTATTTGGTATTCTAGGAATAAAAGCATTTTTCATAACCACTATACTTCTAGCTTTGTTTAGGTTTCTAATTAAGCTTCACTCTTTGTTAGAGGATTGCAAGATTGCCTTTGATGTTGATATAAGGACTTTTTTATGTCATATGTTGGTTTTGTGTTGTGGAGCATGGTTTCTTTAATTTACCCGGGCTTATTGTCCGAACCATTTATGGGTGTTTTTATATTCTCAATAACATTAGGTTTGGTTGTCCAACATAATTATTATTGTAACATTCTCCGGGTAATAGTAAAATCACTTCAACTCTATGGATATTTGCTAAATGTTAAACAATATAAATTTTTATATTGTGTGTGCTTGATTTACCTTCCTTCTAATTCTTTTTTTATTTTATCACCATAGCCAAACAACTAGTATCAAATTCTGGTTGGGTTTAAATGGGAGTGATGGCCGAATAAAAACTAAATTTGTTTGGAATTGAGAATTTTATGATACATATTTTGGATATTGAAGGATATGGGTTAATGATTATACTTATGGGAATTCATCTTTCTCTATTAAATAAGAAGCCATATAAGATGGAAGAAACAAAATGGAAACTTTTTGACAAAGAATTTTAAGGTGTTGTTTGATTAATCCTATCAAGATCAGTTGCATATATTGTTATCAAAGAAAAGATCATTATAGAGTTGATGACATCCTTGTTTGGCATGTAATGAGAAGTTGCCAATGAATAATAAGGTATATCTGATGAAAAAGTTGTTCAATATGAAAATGGCAAAAAAAGATGTTTATTACCCAACACTTTAATAATTTCAATACTATCATAAACCAATTATAATATATTAAAATTAAGTTTGTTGATGAGATTAAAGCATTGATTTTGTTGGATTCGTGACCAAATAGTTAGGAGGCTATGAGAATAGGTATTTTGTCAAATACAAAAAACTAAGTTAAAATATGATAATATTTATGAGTTGATTTTGACTAAAAAAATACACAAAAAAGAATCTAGTAAGACGTTGAGTTTTAGTTTTGTCTTTAATGTCGATACTTAAACAAAGGACAAAATAGAAACTCAAATAGGAACAGATTAAAATATAAAAATAGGAGTAAAAGTAGGTTAAATCCAAGAAGCATGGTGATTATTGAAATTATAGAAAATCTGATCACTTCATAAGGGATTACACAAACATTAAAAAAAACCGAAGGGTGGCTATATAAATGTTGATATGAGGAAGTACATGATGCTTTAATTCTTGATGTTCATAATCTAGTTGATGATTCAGTTTTAAATTCAAATGCTTCATTTCATACCACTTTACACTAAGAAATCATCCAAAATTTTATTTTCAATTATTATAGTACAATGTAGTGAACTAATAGAGAAACATTTAATATAGTGGTTTTAAAAGATGTGTAAATCAAGTTGTTGAATAGTTCTATATGAAAATTATAGAAAATGAGACATATTTTCGAACTAAAAAAGATTTTGATTTTTACATGACAAATTGATGGTAATGGTCATTCAAATATAGAAACTTACAAAATGAAATATAATCTTAGCTCATGGTAAGAAAATCAATACTTTATTTATGATCTCAAGATCTAATGATAAAATTTCATCTACAAAAGTTGAATGACATATCAGTTGAAGTAGATTTTCTTTTTAGAAATGGTCATATTAGTCAAAAGAGGATGAAATTACTTTTTTCTTCAAAGAGAAGCTACTAGAACTAAAATTAGTTGATCTAGATATGTGTGAGTTATATCGTAGGAAAGTATAAAAAAACTTGATTTCTTAAAGGTTGGCAAAACTTTAAGGTCAAGAAATATAAAACTGATACATACTAATTTATAAAGGCCTTTTCTAGTTACATGTCTAAGATATTCTCAGTATTACCTTCATTGATGAGTAAAATGGGATTGGTTTATTAAAAAAAATATATAAGTTTGATGTGTTTGAGATATTCAAAAAAAATGAAAAGGTTATGGTTAATATAGAAATAAACATCAAGATAAAATCTTTCAGGTCTAATAATAGAGAAAAATATATTGATAGGGATGTTAAAAAGTATTGTGATGCAAATGACATTAATATGGAGAAAATCATTCCAATTACACCATAATAAAATGATGTTGTTGAGTGTATACACATGACCACTAATAAACGGGCTAAAAGTATGAGGTTATATTCTAGGTTACCTTATTTATTTTAGGTTGATGTAGTATCACTTATTCAACTGCAAGCCATTTGTTCCTCTAAAATACAAATTACATGAGGAAGTGTGGAAAGAATAAAGGTAAAACTTTCTCATTTAATTTGTTTTTTTATTATGTCTCTTATGTTCATATTAACTTTGATGCTCACAATAAACTTATTTCTATATTGGTTACAAAGATGAAAAATTTGAATTTCATTTTTAGAATGATCATTATAAAAAATTAGTCAGAAGTAGAAATATTGATGTATGTTATTTTGATATATTCTATTCATATATTTTGTGCATCATTTAATGTGTGATGTTTCCAAATTTCATTATTATTTTTATTCATTTTGGTATGTTTTTATTTATTGAATGTAGGAAACAATTAAATGATGAGAATTGAAACTTTGGAGATAAAAAGACCCGAGACTAATAACTATAAGGAAAACAAACTAGTTAAAGACATTGTGGAGCAATGTAGTAGAAAAGCTTGAATTGGAAAGTCCTAAGCATAAGCTTAAGTGTATTTACTTTTTATTAAAGTAGTTCAAGTTATGCTGGAAAGCCGACTCAATAGGTAATAATTGTTCCTGAAACAAAAAAAAAATTGTAATTCACACATTTTCCATTTGAAAATTATCTTGTAATCTAGAGCTAAAAATTTACAATTGTATATTTTTTTCTTGCCAAGAATTTGACATTATATTTCAAGACTAAGAATATTCAAATCAGATATCTCATCATTTGAGATTTGTTTAATGATAGACATTTAATGCTTAAAAATATTTATAGAAGCAAGAATCCAACATATATGTCGATATAGGTTGTTACACTTAAGAAATTGAAGTTATATGAACTTTAGTTGGTCTTCTAACTTAAAGATTTTACACCATGAGTTACAGAGATGAATGTTGTTTGAGGCATATGGTATGTTGTCAGTGGTTGAACTAGTATCTAAGTAGGAGAATTGTTAGACTTATTTTGGGAGTTCGATTTATTTGATTTACTTAGGCTCATTGTCTGTCGTATTTGTAGGTGTATTAATATTCTCACTAGTACTAGAATCGGTGTATGTGTGTGTGGGCATTGTTTGATGGAATTATTCTTGTAATAGTCTCCCAGTAATGGTATAATTTTTGCAACCATATGAACTTATGTTAAATTACCAAACCATGTACATTCTTTTATTATATGACATGATTGATCTTCCTTCTCATTCTCTTTTATCTCATCGAACTACAGTAACATCATATCCCTCATTTTGTCTCTTGGTATGCTCCATTACATAATTGCATTAAATACTCATTTGTCATTGTGGTAGTTTATGCTTTTTAAAATGCTTTTTTGTTTGGAAAGTCATCAAATTGATGATTTTAAGTGTTTTTTTTATGGTTTTGATATGCTGATGTCAAAAATTATAAATATATATATATATATATATATAAAATATTATTTTGATATATTTTCTATTGAAAAGCACGTTGTACCATATTACCAAACACACACTAAGATTGACATTGATGGGAGCTTAGCAGGTAATCAGGAAAGAGTTGAGATAACTTCATGATCGTACATAGAGGTAGCCACTTTGTTGTTTCTTTGGTTTTATTAGTTTTGCCAAAATAATGGTTGTATAATTGCAAATTATTAAGCTTGATTTGGAGACTTCTTGATCTCTAGAATACACTTATATCATTCTTGAGTCTGATTTCAAGGAAGTTCTATATGTTAGTTGTACATCCTATATTGAATAGTGATTAGTACTTAAAAGTGCATTTTTATCAAGGTTTTATATCATCATTTTGCA